>Ga0076929_100130_pt1 | contig 149468 bp, 133 predicted proteins | sample HotLakConUCCSL28_FD_87104 | JGI IMG/M metagenome (GOLD analysis project Ga0076929, IMG submission 87104) | Hypersaline microbial mat communities from Hot Lake, Washington, USA - Hot Lake Consortium UCC-SL28 (version 3) (version 3) | ecosystem: Environmental > Aquatic > Thermal springs > Hot...
TTTGATAATTAGATTTTAAGTTTTATATTGATTTATCATTTAATCGATCAACTAAGCTAAAAATTATGAAAAACACTTTTGCCCCCCCAAGTACAAAAACATAGCTAAATCCGGTTTAGCACTGATTTTTGGATTATCCATGATGCTATCTGCTTGTATTCCCGAACCAGAAAACCCGAGCATCGAGCTTAATGAATCTTCTCAGCTGGCTCAGGTTCGAGACTGGTTTGAAGAAAATAAAACAAAACTTCGAATTCCCAGTAAAGGCACTAATTACCGAACTGAATCTCAGGAGCTGATCCTCCCATTTTTCGAAAAAGAACCCGATTGGGAGCAATTTCATCACTACTACTTTCCGGATGGCAGGGAGGTCTTTGAAGTGAGTTTGGAGAATGAAAACTTGTATATTCCGATAGCAAAGGAAGCTGGAATCAATGAGGAAGATGTTGACTATTTCCAAAATATCCTATTCGTAAAGCATCCTACACTTCCCAAATTTGATCCTTTGATTATTCGGTATTATCCAGAGGAGAATACTTCCAACCGTGACTTCGAAGCAATCAGCTACCAAATGATCGATGAAAAATGGAGTGGCTGGATTGATCTCTTTACATACGATGAGCACTACCTCATGGGGTACAAGGTCACGGAAGGTGAATTGACTCATACAAGGGAGATGCAAAAGAATCCGGAAAATGCCCACAAGATTGCTGTAAGCTCAGAAAACAAAAGTGACGAGGCGATACATTGCTATGTAGTAGCTACCGATTGGTATGATGGTAGAACAGGAGAATACCTGGACACAACTCATGCACAAACCTGTGAATGGCAGCGAGGTGGATCGACCAGTAGTTATGGGGGATATTCAGGAGGAAGCTATGGTGGAGGCGGAGGCGCAGATGGCCTAGGAGGTACTTGCAGCAGCTGTTATGATCCGCCGGAAGTTCCGGAGCCGACCTTAAGAGTTGAAATTGATCAATCCATAAAAAATAATGCTACTCTTAATTGTATCGTCCAAAAATTACAATTAGCCAAATTTATTAATGATTTGACTTTATTCGATGGAAACTCAATTAACAGAAATGTTATATTGAAAGTGGGGCCAACCCCAAAAATTAATGGCTGGGAGGTAAATGCGCTTACTGATGGAAGCCTTGGGCCCTATAGAATTGAAATAACTCTCAATGAGAAAAAAATAGATAGAGGGGCTTTAGATATTGCTAGAACCATTATCCATGAACTAATTCATGCCGAAATAATAAGGGCTAATGATTTGGCTGAGGGCTCATCATGGGATCCAGATTTTCAAATTAATTATGAGAAATATCGGAATAATTATGGGAAAGATTGGCCATCTCATGAATACATGGCTGAGCATATGGTTAATAAAATAGCCAATGCCCTAATGCAGATTCACCCTTATTTGGGTTTAGATGAATTCAGATCAAATCCAGAGGTGCTGAGTGTTTTTCCAAGAAACTCGATACCTTCAGATTTCTACAAGGCGATGGCGTGGGTAGGACTTGATGGAACAGTAGAATATAATAATAACCCAAGTAGGGACACATATAAAAAGTGGCATAATGATACTGTCAAAAAACATCCAAAACCATGCAATTGAGACTTTTATTTCTGTTTTTTATTATTCTTTTAGGTTGCCAAAAAAGGAATCAATCTCAGCCTGAAAAAATAAAATTGATACTTCTAGATGAAGGAAAAAACGATTTAAAGCTTAATAAAAGTGATAAAGGAATAGTTCCCACGTTTCACTACACCCAGGGAGGCTTCGGACATCCAAGCGTTTATGTATCCTTCATTCATGGCTACTATGATGATATTAAACGGATCGATGCAAATTCTATTCGAGATTATCATTTAGTCGACCCTGATACTATTGATTTCAATACTACATGGTTCTACTGGGATAATGAGCCACCTCTTTACCTAGCGTTAAAAAAGGATTATGAAGATTTTATGTCGAATGATAAGATTAATGGTTTGACGATTTTCGAGATTTCCATCTATGCAAATAGCATTGAGTAATGATTTATTGTGGTCAGTCTTCAAAATTTAATAAGAGGATTTTCGGGTGTAGAAATTATGAAAACTCACCTGGCCTTTTTACACATGATTTATAGAAAATCTGTCTTTATAATTATGAGATACTCAATTTTGAGTTTACCCTCTATGAAGTCATACTGAATGTAACTGCCAGTACGGATGATGTGATCACTGAACCATTAAATTTGCTTCCACTTCCAGAAGTGGATTCGGTTAGAAGAAAAAAGAAAGACTGAACCATTCATTGAATTCAAAAAATTAAAAAACAGCGGTTCATGGCCGCTGTTTTTTTGCTTTTATGAGCTAAAAGCCCTTCGGAATTTGTAATTTCATCATGCTGTTTCTTGAGAAGCTGTATCTCAATTTTAACAAAATTCCAAGGTCAAAAGGATTGGAAAATTCTGTGAATGGAGACACTCACAGAGGCGGAAAGAATTCGGTGAGTGAGGACCCTCGCAAGGTGCGGAGATTGCATGCTCGAATCACTGTTTTTGTGTTAAAAAAATACCTTCGATTTTGAAATTAGAAATTAGTTCTCTAAATTAAAATCAGTTTTCAATATCTAACTTTTAAAATCAATTCATATGAAAATCACTACCCCCCCCCTCAAGCGAATCAAAGGCTAGCTAGACTTGTTCCTGTTGGCCTTTTTGCTTTCTTATTCAGCATGGTACTATTCCTTCCCTCCTGTATCGATGAGCCCGAAGCTCCGACACTTGCCCTTGAGGATACTTCTCAGCTGGCTCAAGTCCGGGGCTGGTTTGAAGCTAATAAAACAAAACTTCGAATTCCCAGTAAAGGCACTAATTACCGAACTGAATCTCAGGAGCTGATCCTCCCATTTTTCGAAAAAGAACCCGATTGGGAGCAATTTCATCACTACTACTTTCCGGATGGACGTGAAGTTTTTGAAGTTAGCTTGGCTAATGCAACAAAGTACTTCCCTGCCAGTATGCTTGACAGCTTCCCCGATAGGAATGTAGAAGACCTGGTGATTCAAAATATTATGTTTATCAGTCATCCTACCGAGCATCGCTTCGATCCGGTGATCGCCCGCTACTATCCAGATGGGGAAGGCTCGATTGCCGATTTTGAAAATATTAGCTACAATAGCATTCCTCCCCTTTGGAGTGGGAGTTTGGAAGTATTTACTTACGATGAGCGCTTTTTTGTTGGCTTCAAGTTTCTAGAAGGTGTTTTGGATCACAGCTACCAATACAAAGCCCATGAAGGAGACAAAAAATTGGACTATTCCAAATATGATGTTCGCTGCGTAGTGACCTATTTCCCTGTGGGTTACCGCGTGTGTGCGGGAGGATCTTGCTCCACAACTGTTGAGCGAATGGTCGGTGTGACTAGCTGCAGTGGGAGTTCAGGGACATCATTTAGCTATACAGGTTTTGGAGGTGGAGGTACACCAAGCGGTGATTCAGGTGGGGGTGGCAGTGGTTGCAGCAGCTGTTATAATCCGCCGGTGGTTCCGGAGCCTGACTTTAAAATCGTAAATAAGATATCATTTAGACAATATCCTTGCCTGAGTTCTTCTGTCAATAATGCAATAGATGAAGACTTCTCCAACGAGATCCAGAAAATGATTTTGGATATTTTCGGTGAAAGCGAGGATTTTAATATTGAAATTGAAGCCATTGAATTGGAGAAAAAGACGGATGGATTTTTTAATCCAGGGATCGTTTTTCCGGATGGGTCTTTTGTGAATTTTACAATTACGATAAATACACTATTAGAAAAATCTTCGAAAGAGTATATAACTGCTACCATTTACCATGAATTTCTTCATGCCTATATGCAATATTTAGACCTGCCAAATATTAGAGAAGATAATAAAGCTAACCACGAAGAAATGGCATCAAAATATTTGATTATGCTATCAAACGTATTAATTGATCTGTATGGCATAAAGAAAGCACATGCAGAAGCGCTTGCTTGGGGTGGATTAGGTGAGACAGACGCTTTTGAAAAACTGGGTGAAACAAAACAAAACTACTTTGGTCTAATAAACAGTGAATATAAAGATGGGAAAAAGGGCACCAAATGCAATTAAATGGGGATTTATCTTCATTGCATTTTTACAAATAAGCCCAATGTTTGGGCAGGAAATGATAGTTCCAGAAGTCGTTAATGAACAAAGGTTGTTTAAGATAATTTGGTCAAATATTACTTCAATTTTCGCCGTTAACCCATATGGCAATGTTGACAGCGTAAAATATGAAGGGCACTATGCCGTTTTAAAGATTAAAAATGGAGAAGTGAGTCAAATTGATTACCCTGAGAAAACCCAACCCTTAATTTCGAGAAATTGTGAGTTTGCATTACGTGATATAAACAATCGGATCCATAAGGGAGAATTTGAATTAAAAAACATCGATCAAATTCTTGTTTCCATGATAATTGAATGGGTACACTTTGATACAAATGAGCCCAATTTACACGAGGCTTTATCAAAAACGCTCCCAAAAGTCGGCTATACATCTAACACCTATGTTGTTCCCCCTATTCTAGTAATTAGAGGAAATCCAATCAAAAATTAAAATCCAAACAGCGGTTCATGGCCGCTGTTTTTTTGCTAAATCATTTGATAATTAGATTTTAAGTTTTATATTGATTTATCATTTAATCGATCAACTAAGCTAAAAATTATGAAAAACACTTTTGCCCCCCCAAGTACAAAAACATAGCTAAATCCGGTTTAGCACTGATTTTTGGATTATCCATGATGCTATCTGCTTGTATTCCCGAACCAGAAAACCCGAGCATCGAGCTTAATGAATCTTCTCAGCTGGCTCAGGTTCGAGACTGGTTTGAAGAAAATAAAACAAAACTTCGAATTCCCAGTAAAGGCACTAATTACCGAACTGAATCTCAGGAGCTGATCCTCCCATTTTTCGAAAAAGAACCCGATTGGGAGCAATTTCATCACTACTACTTTCCGGATGGACGTGAAGTTTTTGAAGTTAGCTTGGCTAATGCAACAAAGTACTTCCCTGCCAGTATGCTTGACAGTTTTCCGCACCGAAATCCAGCTGAACTGGTGATTCAAAATATCATGTTTGTCAAGCATCCTACAAAGGAGCGTTTTGATCCGCTTATCGCGAGGTATTATCCTAGTAATTCGAATTCTGAAAGAGACTTTAAATCAATAAACTATAACGCTATAAATGAGTTTTGGGAAGGAAAAATTGATCTTTTAACATATGATGAACATCATTTAGTTGGTTTTGATTTTCTCCCTAATGGAGAAAAATCTATTCGATATTACGGAAAAGTAGGATTGGAGAATAGTCGAATTCAAGGGGATTGTTATGAAGTTTCGAGGGAAGTGGTTCATTATTCACCAATTCCAGGTACATATGGAGTAGAAGTTCATTCAATCACAATAAGTGAGACAGTTTGTACTGGCTCAGGCGGAGAATATCCGACAACAGGTACAGTTTATGTAGACGGAACGTATTATTACAATGGATCAGGATTTGATCCTTCTGGTTCAGGATGTGGAACTTGTGACTACACCCCGCCAACTGCTCCAGCCCCAAGTGTATTTATTATTAATAAATTAGATAATCCTTGTGCAGAAGAAACATTCAAAGAATTGGCAAAGGGGGCAGTAAAACTGACAGATATGACAGGCTTTGTAAATTTAGATTTATTTCCATGGATGTTAGAATTATTCAAGCAAGGCGGAAAATTTAATTACTATATAGAAGACTCGAATTTGCCAATTAATTCTCAAGGAATTCGCCCAAATGCTAGAACGTTACCTCCAAATTCTAATGGTAATATTACTATCCAGTTAGATAATTCGTACGTGCAAAACGCAACTTCTCTTAGCATTGCTCGAACAATTATCCATGAAACTGTTCATGCTTATATAATGTATTTATCAAAAACTGACTATGAATTTAAGATTGAATTGAATAACTATTATATTGCTCATGATGATGAATTTGCTGACGCACATCATGGAATGATGAGTCAGTATTTACTTGGTATGGCTGTTTCTTTGTATAACTGGGATAAAAACTTTGGGCCAACATCGGGAAATTTGGATTTTGATTATTACTACAAGATGGCTTTTGGAGGATTATTAGATTATGGGACAACGGATCCTATTTCAGATGTTATTCCTTTGATTCCAAATGGTGACTGGAATGCTATAGAAGATATTTTAGAGAATGAGGCAACAGCAAATAATCTAGCTGAGGGTATAAAAGAAAATTGTGATTAACATGAAATTATATTTGATTTATTTAGCTATAATAACTTCTTCAATTTTCCAAAAAAAAGAGGAATATAAAATTTTAGATAAAGTTCTTTCTAACGGTGTAAATGTTTTTTATCAAACTTCAGATGTAAAATTTTGGATACAATCTATAGATTTAAACTCAAGCTTAGAAGGAGACACCTCTTGCCAAAATATTAATTCAAAAATTCTTTCGAAGTATAATGAATTTTGGGAATTATCCCATGATATTAAGAGCATAAGGCTAGATCCGAAACAATTAAAAAATGTCAAACTAGTAAATGAATATTCAGGAAACATAAAAAAAGTAACATTTCCAATAATCAGCAATAACTTGGCTATGGTTTTAGTCTTTGATGAAATGTATCAATTAGTTTATCTATTAGAGAAAAATAAGGATACGGGTTGGGAAATAGGATGTTACCATATACTTTACGAAGGCCCTTTAACTGAATGAAGAATTTGTTTTTCCATTTAAATCTCACTTCTATTCAAATGATCTATGGCATCTCCGATTCGGATGGTCTATATCAGTTTTTTAGAGCTGGGATTAGAATCGTTTGAGTAAAGCATATCGAATAAATATTTGACTTTTGAGGGTTTATGAAGAAGCCGAGACGGAGCTTCTGGTCAATACGCTCAAAATAAGCTGTAAACAACTCAAAAATAGACTGGCTACAGACGGTATCCGCACCTATATCGCCAAAGGTTATCCGGATGCGTTGATTTTAGAAGAAAGACCTATATGGCAGAGCAACTATTGGGTAAAATGGGTTCTGCTTCGATGGATATCCATAAAAACCAGTTTCCCGAAAATTTTGCTAAGTTGACAGCTTATATGAAAAGTACGGGAGACTATCCAAAGGGCATCCCAGTAGATTTCTATAAGAATCTTTGCTGGCAGGGGTTAGAAGGCACTTTGGCTTTTAGTGTTATGAAAAAAATCACTGCCAATCCGCCGATATTGTCGCCTTATGAGAAGTATGTGAGGGATATTTCTGATGCTAAAAAATTAACGAAACCATGTGGAAGTTAATTCTAGTTTTCTTTATTCTTTCTTTCCTGGTTAAGTCCAAAGAGAGATCAACCCTTATCATTCTTGATGACTGTGATAAGTGGAATAAGGTATCTCGCGGCAAGTTTAACAACCATTTTTCTTACTCAAGAGAAGTAGAAAAAATTGGTTTAGTTGGATTTATCTTTGGATGGATAGATGAAGACTATAGACTATCGACCAAATCCCTGACCTTTTCTGAAATAAGGAAATCCGAACCTCTGTATACCTCGCAATTTACCATAAATGATTGGTATAGTTTACCGAGGGAATACGAGCGGGTTTTTATTCTAGCACCTGAAGATTACTGCTCGGAAAAGCGATTTTTGCATGATTATGAATTTACCCTCTATGAAGTCATCCTGAATGTGACTGCCAGTACGGATGATGTGATCACTGAACCATTAAATTTGCTTCCACTTCCAGAAGTGGATTCGGTTAGAAGAAAAAAGAAAGACTGAACCATTCATTGAATTCAAAAAATTAAAAAACAGCGGTTCATGGCCGCTGTTTTTTTGGTTATCCCGCTTCTCCAGAAGCTGCATCTTCACTTTTATGAATATCCAGAGTCAAAAGGATTGGGGAATTCTGTGAGTGGACTCACAGAGGCAGTAGTTTCTCGAGGAATAAGTTTTTTTCTAATCAAGAATCACCTTCTCCCGCTTCGGATATTTGACTTCGTAGCGGAGATTGAGCACTTCCTGCTGTCCGGGTGGGATTTGAAGTTCCCAACTCACAATACCGGTCTCTGGGTCAAGTTTTCCTTTGCTGAGTTCGGTCGCATCCACAGAAATATCCGAATTGACCGAAACTGGAATCTGATCCTGCACCAAAATGGAAATAGGCTGAGATTTATTGTTTCGGATGGTGATGGCATAGCCCCGACTCTCGGTCACATTCGATCCAATGGTTCGCTTTTGAGAAAATTCTGAGACTTTCTCCCGATTGATCAGGATACTTCGATCCCGACCCATAGAAATGGATAAGGTGTCCTCAAGAGCTCCGGTATTCAAAATCGATCTGCCGACAAAACCTTGCTCAAAATAGAGATTACTCTCTCCCTCCAACAGACTGTACTGACTCCAATCGCTTAGTTGGGCGATCAAGAAGGCATCATTTTCTAGCTTTGGAATGGCTTTGTACTGATATTGCGCTGGGATCTCATAGTTCTTCAACTCCACCCGACTTTTTTCCCCGTTGCTGGCAATGCTGTAAGGTTCGGCCACCTCAATTTCCACCGTGGTTTGGTTTTCGATAAAGGAGGTGATGATTGGGGACGCAGCTTGTCTGTCTTCTGCGGCATTTGCGTTTAAAGAACGTTTTGCTTTCGACGCATATCCCGTAACCACCATTTCTTGGAGTGCTTGAGTATCCGGAGCCAGGGCCAAACTAAGCGTAGAGCGACCATTGATCCCTACCTCTTCTGTTGCATAGCCTATGAATGAAAAGACCAATCGCTCGGCATTTTGAGGAAGCGTCAGCGAATACCGTCCGTCCGAATCTGTGGAAGTACCGATGGTGCTTCCTTTGACCAAAACTGTCGCACCGGGAAGGCCCTCTCCGTTTTCATCCAAAACTACCCCTGATATGGTTCCGGGAAGTCGTGGCAAGGACATGTCCATCCGCCGCGTCAGACGGGCATAGTTCAGTTCCCACTTGGGAAGCTCTGGCGCTATACCGCTTTGATTGGGGTTGCCATTCGAAAACCGTAGTTTGACATTTTTCCAATCCACACCGGTGTTTTGGGAAACTTCGGCCTTGTAGTCGATTTGGATGGGCTCACCTACACTATTTACCCGAATGTCATACTTTGGGTACCAGCTGGCATTGTCCACCAGATAATTGAATTCAAAGGTGGCCGTACCGGCATTGGGAGCCTTCACTCGGATACGAATTTCAGAACGGGCCTCTTCTTCAGGTTCTTGATACGTTTGAATTTGACTGCGCAGTTTTCTGATTTCCCCATCCTGCTTTTTGATTTTGGTATCTATGCTGATTTCTTCCTTTTTGATCCCCGTAAGTTCCCGCTCAAAAAGGGCAATAGCCTGCTGTAGTTCTGTGATGCTGGGACCGGCATCCCTTCCTCCGAGATTTTTATTCGCTTGCAGCAAATTGGATTTTTCATTGAGTACCTCGAGTCGGGCTTTATCTTGCTCCTGCTGTGCCTCAATTGCGTCAATCTGCTTCTTGAGTGCTTCGACTTCCTTACTATAATCCTTTTCCTGCAAAAAATCCATTCGTTTATTCACCGCTTGAATCGTGAAATTGCCGAGTCCCTTCACTTGCAAGCTCTGCTCCTTGAGATAAGGAGAAAGGCCTTTGATCACTACGACCGACTCTCCTGCTGGTATTGAGCCGCTGGCTTTTTCAAAAATCTGAGCTCCCTGAAGAAATACCGTCACCTCCTGAATGGAAGAGTTCAGGGCTTTTTCAGGACTGTTTTGAGCATATCCGAAACTGAGGCAGCTTAAAAATGCAATCAGGAATAAGAATTTGTTCATGGTACTGATTTTTTAGAAATCAAATAAAAAATCGTTGATAAGCAATCTCTTCCTGTTAAAAAAACTAGGCAGTCAGGCAGGTATTTGTATTTTTGCCCGCAAACCAAGATTTCTTATGACGCTTTTTCAATCAATCATCATTGCCATTATTGAAGGACTGACGGAATTTTTGCCTATTTCCTCCACGGGGCATATGATTTTGGCTTCGGCTGCCATGGGTATTCACGAGGATGAGTTTGTGAAAACATTTGAGGTGTTTATTCAGCTCGGTGCGATTCTGGCTATTGCGCTGATGTATATCAAGCGGTTTTTTCGAGGCTTGAAAATTTATTACAAGCTACTAGCAGCATTTATCCCTACCGCCATCGTGGGGCTTTTGGCTTATGATTTCATCAAAGGCTATCTGTTCAATCCAGTAGTAGTATCCGTTTCCTTGATTTTGGGAGGCGTGATTTTGATTTTGATCGATAAAAAGGTGGTCAGCCAAACTTCCGACCTGGCCGAGGTGGAGGATATCTCCTATCGAAGTGCCTTCTTCATCGGTCTTTTTCAGTGTCTTGCCATGGTTCCTGGTACTTCTCGTGCCGCGGCGACCATCATCGGCGGGGTATTTAATGGCTTGGACAAAAAGCAGGCGACTGAGTTTTCTTTTTTACTTGCCGTGCCGACCATGATGGCCGCCGGAGGGTATGACCTGTTGAAGTCTGAGCTGACTTTTACCCAGGAACAGATTATTTTATTGGCCCTAGGCTCTGGAATCGCATTTATAACTGCCTGGATAGCAGTGAAATTATTCCTAAAATTCGTTTCCAATCACGGCTTTACTGCTTTTGGCTGGTACCGTATCGTGCTCGGGATTCTCTTTTTGATCTTCATGTGGGGAACGGATTTAGGTTAATTGTAAAATATAATTAACAAAAAAAGGGTATAAATGTAAACTGTGATTTACAAAAATTATATCTTTGTGTAAAATGTACTTTACACAATGGAGAGATTATTGATAAATTCTCAGACCAAAGTTCAGCGAGTCTCCTTAGCATTCAGCCGTTTTTTATTGAAGACGATTGATTGGAATCAACGCTTGATTGCCATCAATGGAGCCCGAGGAGCTGGGAAAACCACCCTATTGCTTCAGTATGCTAAAAAGTACCTCAAGACTGACGGTTCCAGTCTCTATATTTCTTTGGATGACCTGTATTTTATGGAGAATTCGATCCGGGAACTAGCAGAAGCATTTTATTTGACAGGTGGGCAAGTTCTTCTTTTGGATGAAATCCATAAATACCCGAATTGGTCAAGAGAGCTCAAACTGATTTATGATGATTTTCCGGATTTGAAGGTGGTGTTTACTTCTTCCTCCATTTTGGAAATATACAAAGGAGAGTCAGACCTCAGCCGTAGAGCGGTGAGTTACCTTTTGCCGGAGCTTTCATTTCGGGAATTTATAGAACTGGAGACGGGAATATCGCTTCCTGTCAGTTCATTTGATCAAATAATAGAAAATCACGTCGATCTATCAGGTCGATTGATCGGAGAAATTCAGCCAGTTGCCCTTTTTCAAAAATACTCCAAATGGGGTGCTTATCCCTTTTTCAAAGAGGGTAAGGATGTTTATTTGGATAAACTTAGAAAAACTGTACAGCTAATTTTGGAGGTTGATCTGATGGCTGTGGAGAATATGGATTATGAGACGGTATTCAAGTTGAAAAAACTGATTCGCTTGATTGCGACTTCAGTGCCATTTACTCCAAACGTATCTGAATTAAGTCAGAAAACGGGAATTTCCAGGCCTAGTTTGCTTCGAGCATTTGATCTACTTGAGCGTGCAAGAATTCTGCAAACCCTACATAAACCCAACGCAGGCGTGGGAGCACTGACCAAGCCTGAAAAGTTGTATTTGAGCAACTCAAATTTATTGTATGCTTTGGGCGAGGAAAATGTTAATGTTGGAACTATTCGAGAGACGTTTTTCTCCAACCAACTGAAATTAGTCTCCACTGTGAATCTGGCTGATAAAGGTGATTTTTTGATCAATGAAAAATGGCTATTTGAAATAGGTGGAAGAAACAAATCAAGTAAGCAGCTCAAAGATTTACCAAATTCATTTGTGGTAAGAGACGATATCGAAATGGGTGTAAAGAATATAATCCCTTTGTGGCTCTTTGGCTTTTTGTACTAAAAAAACCCTCCCCAGCACGAGCTGAGGAGGGCTTCCACTTTTTATCTTCTTCCTCTTTTATTTCGAAGGCTCGATCTGATTCTTATTTTTCACATATTTTTCTAACCAGGTATCCATTTCATACAGGGTATGTAGAATGGACTCATTCGCCGCATAGCCATGGCTTTCATGCGGTAAAAACACCAATCTTGCCGTAGCTCCATGTCCTTTCAAAGCATTGTAGTAGCGCTCTGACTGAATGGGGAACGTACCGGAATTGTTATCCGCTTGTCCGTGGATCAGGAGAATTGGAGTCTTGACTTTGTGAGCAAAGGAGAATGGAGACATGTTGAAATATACCTCCGGCGATTCCCAATAAGTTCGTTGCTCATATTGGAACCCAAAGGGAGTCAAGGTACGGTTGTATGCGCCGCTTCGTGCAATTCCTGCTGCGAATAAATCGGTGTGCGAAAGCAAATTGGCTGTCATAAAGGCTCCATAAGAGTGCCCGCCGACACCGATTCGATTTCGGTCTCCGATACCCAATTCCACGATATGATCGATCGCAGCTTCTGCATTGGCGACTAACTGCTCGCGGAAGTAGTCATTGGGTTCTTTATCACCTTCACCCACAATTGGCATCTCGGTTTGATCCATGATCGCGTAGCCTTGCGTCACCCAATAGATCGGAGAGCCCCAGCTCAATCTGGTAAATCGGTATTTGGAACCACGAACTTGGGCAGCGATCGCCGCGGACTTATACTCTCGTGGGTAGGCCCACATCAATACCGGTAGTGGCGCATCTTCTCCTGGGGTAAATCCTTCCGGCGTGTAGATCACGGCGGATAGATCCAAGCCGTCTTTGCGCTTGTATTTGACCAATTGCTTGTTGATGCCTTTCAGCCCCTCGTAAGGATGTGCAAAGTCGGTGATTTGCATTGGAGCGATTCGCTTTTTGGTGTTGACCATCCAATAGTTCGGCTGGATATCCGTGCTCTCTTTCAAGGTGATAAATTCAGTGGCATCCTCGTCCACCACTTTGACTACCCGCTCGTAGAAAGGAGCCTGTGATCTCCAAAGAATCTTTTGCTCTTTGGTTTTCACATTGAAGGTAGAAAGGAAAGGCATGCTGCCTTCAGGGCTTCCACCTTCTGATGTCATGAATAGCAAGTCTCCTTTTCTTTTCAATACGCTTTTGCCAAAATCATTGGTCTCGTAGATCGGATCTCCCGGATCGTTGTAGATGTCATCATAAGAACGGTCGATGATCACTTGCTTGCCTTGGGAAGGTTTGGAAGGGTTGATCACAGAGCGGATTTCCCGACGTGCACCAAACCATCTTTCGTTGAGTATCGCAAAATCATCCGTAGACCAGGCGATCCCTCCAAAGCGAAGGGAAGTAGTGGCCAGTTTTTGATTGGAGCCATTGAACGGAGCGGCAAGTGTATAGACGATTTCCCGCTCTTCCATATCAATTTTTCCATCTCCCCCATCTTGGGCTTCTACCCAGTAAAGTACAGCGCCCTTGTCAGCACGCCAGTTGATGCTTCGAGGACCGGTGACAGTAGCGTCGAAACCTGTAGGCCGCACTTCATCCAACGGAATCTGTGCAAATGTTTTTACTTTCTGACCCGTACTAGACCAGATCTCCACATCGTATGGGAATCGGCTGGCAGGAACTAGGTAGGAGAAGGGCTTCTTGATGATATCTACCAGGATGTAATTTCCATCTGGTGAAAGGTCAAAAGATTTGATCATGGCAGTTGGGCCAATAGCCTTTTTGCTACCATCTAGGTTGACGAGCATCAACTGAGAATCCATGAAGTAAGCAAATAGCTTTTCATCATAAGGATCCTTGAGCAAATCCTGATACGTTCGGCTAGGTGCTGCATCGCCGGAGGTCTCCTGAGCGATGGGTCCTGCCGGAGCTGATGGTGCCTGTGGCATTCCTCCCCTGGCAGGATTGACTGCTTTGATCAGGATTTGATTGTCAGGAGTCCAGGTCATCACATTTCCATAGACATCATTGAGGATGGCGTCTGTGAGTTTTTTGGCTTCAAAAGTGGTCAAATCTACCACCCAGAGGCTGATTCCATCGGATTCGGTATTTGTGAAAGCCAAATAATTTTCATCATTGGAAAGGCCTATACCTCCGATTGATGCATTTGCTGGTAGGTTTTTGATCTGAATTTCCTCCCCGGAGCGAGTCATTCGGACTTTCATATTTTCAATCCCTCTGCTACGACTAGGGCCGGAGGTGGCAGGATTGATTCGCATTCCTGCGATTCGGAGTTCCTGCTGTGAGAGGGTTTCGATGGATGGATTATCTGCTCGCTCCAGCATGAGCATCCAATCGGCATTTTCTGAAAAGACCACCGAGGGAGTGCTCGGGGCATTGACCAAGTCGGCGATGGCCTTTGGTGGGGTTTGATAGGTGATTTGGGCGAAAAGTGGTGTTCCCCAAACCATCAGCAGCATTAATACCCCTGTGGTAAATTTTCTAAAGTGGTTCATATTCTTGGATTAATCTTGATCTCTGAAATTACGAAAGTCCTTCTGTTAACTTCCAAGCTTTCGATCAAAGGTCGATACTTTATTTGAACATGAGATTTCGGGGACAAAAAATTCGTTTTCAGAGTGAGTTAACTCATGTTTTCCAAGTTTATCCGCATCATCCAATCCAACTGCTCATCCTCGCCAAGTTTGAAGATATGTTGATCAAAGATTTCAAATCCATTTTTCTGATAAAAATCCATGGCCCTGGTATTCTTTTCCCAGACGCCTAGCCAGAGCCATTGCAGACCAAGTTCCTTTCCAAATTCAATGGCCTGATTCAAAAGCAGACTGCCAATTTTCCTTCCCTGAAATGACTTATCCACATAAATTCTGGCAATTTCTATGGAAGAATCCAGCATTTCACTTTGTGCTTTGCCCCAATTGACCTGAAGGTATCCGATGATTTGGCCGGCCTTTAATGCAAAAAAGAATTGAATGTTGGGATCCTCGAGGAGCTTCAGGATTCTTGCTTCAGAGAATTCCTCTTTCAAATAAAGGCTCATATTCTCCGGCGTGTTTTGACTGGCGTAGGTGTCCACAAAACAGGCTTTGGCAAACTGATGCAAATCTTTTAAATCAGCCACCTTGACTTCTCGAATCTCCAATGAGGTCATTTGATCTTGAAAAATTTAAGCTTTGATTTTGACTACTCCCTTACCTAGCATTTTTCGCTCTAAGATCGCATTCAAAGCTTGAGGCGCTTCCTCCAGAGAATACCTTCCGCCGATATGCTGAGAGATTTTTCCTTGCTGTATCCATTGCATCAATTGGGCGATGTTTTGAAAGCTTTTTTCGGACTCTAGTTTTGAAAATTGCCCCCAAAAGACCCCTAAAATGGAGCAGCCTTTGAGTAAAGGAAGGTTCATCGGGATTTTTGGGATTTCTCCATTGGCAAAGCCAACGATGAGATAACGTCCTTTCCAAGCCATTCCTCGAAGGGCTGCCTCGGTATAGTCTCCACCTACAGGATCATAGACTACATCCACTCCTTTGCCTTGAGTCAGTTCTTTGATGCGAGCCTTCAAATCTTCTTTTTGATAATTGATGGTGAGTTCGGCACCTTTTTCCTTACAAAGGGCCAGTTTTTCCTCCGAAGAAGCAGCTGCGATTACTTTTGCTCCCATTGTTTTTCCTAGTTCTACTGCCGCGAGGCCAACTCCTCCCGCTGCACCCAATACCAGCAAGGTTTCCCCAGGCTGTAGATTTGCACGGTCCTTCAAAGCATGATAGGAGGTACCATAGGTGTAGAGAGTCGTGGCCGCAATCTCGGAAGGAAGACCAGATGGAAGTTTGAAAACTCTGTCGGAATCCACAGCTACCTTCTCAGCAAAGCCTCCCCAGCCACAAAGCGCCAAAACGCTATCTCCAACTTGGACGTTTTTTACTTCGCTGCCAATTTCAATTACTTTTCCAGCGACTTCTCCGCCCGGCGAAAAGGGTAATTCAGGTTTGAATTGATATTTGTTTTGGATGATGAGGACATCCGGAAAATTGACTCCGCAGGCATCGACTTGGATCAGTACTTGGCTAGGACCGGGACTTGGATCAGGTAGCTCTCCGTATTTAAGGGTTTCAGGAAGTCCAAATTTTTCGCAAATAACTGCTTTCATCGCTCTCTGTATTTTTTGTCACTAAGAAAAGGTCGGTGGAAAATAGGCATTTCCTCCCGAATCCGATAATTTTGGGGACATTCACTAAAAGCATGCTCATGTCAGTCAATAAAATAATCCAAGAAAATAAAGATCGATTTTTAAACGAACTCCTCGACCTATTGAGGATTCCTTCTGTCAGTGCCGATCCTAAATTCAAAGATGAAGTTTTCAAAGCGGCCGAATTTGTAAAAAATAGCCTTGAAAAGGCTGGAGCGGATGTAGTTGAAATCTGCGAAACCCCAGGCTATCCGATTGTTTATGGGGAAAAAATCATTGATCCTAATCTTCCTACAGTTCTTGTTTACGGACATTATGATGTGCAGCCGGCAGACCCTTATGAGCTTTGGGACTCCCCGCCTTTTGAGCCGGTGATCAAAAAGACTGCAAATCATCCGGAAGGAGCGATTTTCGCCCGAGGATCTGCGGATGACAAGGGGCAGTTTTACATGCATGTGAAGGCGTTTGAAGCCATGATGGCTGCCGGAGACCTGCCCTGCAATGTCAAATTTATGATTGAAGGGGAAGAGGAAGTAGGTTCTGACAATTTAGAAGGCTTTGTCCTGGCAAATAAGGAGAAATTAAAATCTGACGTCATTCTGATTTCTGATACGCATATGATCTCCATGCAAGATCCGTCTATTACGGTGGGACTTCGTGGATTGACTTACATGGAGGTGGAAGTGACTGGGCCTAATCGCGATTTGCACTCCGGCACCTATGGTGGAGCCGTTGCTAACCCAATCAATGTTTTGGCTAAAATGATCGCTTCGCTAAAAGATGAGAATGAGCATATTTCCATCCCGGGCTTTTATGATAAGGTGCAGGAACTGACCGCTGAGCAGCGTGGCAGATTGAATGAAGCTCCTTTTGGCCTAGGAGAATACATGGCTAAGCTGGAAGTGGATGAGGTTCATGGAGAAAAGGGATATACCACCATCGAACGCGTAGGAATCCGGCCAACCTTGGATGTCAATGGAATCTGGGGAGGCTATATCGGAGAGGGTGCCAAGACGGTCCTTCCTTCCAAAGCTTATGCAAAGATCTCCATGCGATTGGTCCCTGATCAAGACTGGAAAGAGATCGCCAAATTATTTGAAGACTATTTCCGCTCCTTGGCACCAAAATCAGTGAAGGTCAAAGTGAGAAGTCACCATGGAGGATCACCAGCGGTAGTTTCTGACACATCCGTCGGCTATAAAGCTGCCGAAGCAGCGATGGAAGAGACTTTTGGAAAGCGACCAATCCCTACCCGAGAGGGTGGCTCCATTCCGATTGTAGCTCTATTCCAAAAGGAGTTAGGCTCAGATCCGATTCTTTTCGGTTTTGGTTTGGATACCGATGCACTTCATTCTCCCAATGAGCATTACGGGGTTCAAAACTATTTCATAGGAATTGAGACCATCGCGGCCTTTTTCCGACACTTCCGTCAGATGAGTCAGTCCTAATTTCGAACTATATTTCCTTCATTTTCCTTTTCCATGCTAACCTGAAAGCTCGGTATGAATCAATTTTCCAATTGGCTGAAAAGCTTTTTCCTGATAGGCCTATTTTCGGTCAGCTTCCTTGCTGAGGCTCAGATCATCTCTCCTCCTGAATGGTCAGTGAGTGTTTCGCCTGCTGAGCCAAAAGCCGGAGAGGAAGCGGTCTTGCAGTTTGAGGCTAAAATTCCAACAGGCTGGTATATTTATGGAACCGGATTCGATCCGGATTTAGGCCCTTTGGTGACCACCCTGATTTTGGAAGATTCCGAGAGTTTTGACCGAATTGGCAGTCTACAGGAAGTGGGTGCGAAGGAAAAATATGATGAAGTCTGGGAAGGGGATATTACCTACTTCATGGGTTCTGGACTTTTTGAGCAAAAAATCTCAGCCAAAAAATCAGGAACTATCCAAGCGGTCTTGGAATATCAGATGTGCTCTGACCTCACTGGGCAGTGCATCAATTATGAAGAGGATATTTCCATTTCACTGACAGTGACAGGAGGCCAAATCTCTGCTACCGAAAATGCATCGGAGTCGACTACCCTCCAAGAAGAGGATTCAGAAGCTACTGACTCTTCCCAAAATGCTTCGGACCTATTCAATTCGGTTGATTCAGGTGAATCCAGCGTCACGGAAGATTCGGAAGTTCAGGTGAGCTTTGAACCGGAAGGAGCCATAGAGGAAAGTCTTTGGGGCTTTATGATTTTGGCTTTTTTGGCCGGGCTTGCTGCGCTGGTGACGCCATGCGTTTTTCCGATGATTCCCATGACGGTGAGTTTTTTCACCGGAAGAGCAAAAACAAAAGCTGCCGGGATTCGAAATGGATTTATTTACGGCTTCTCAATCATCGGAATTTATACCATAGCCGGTACTGCAGTGGCGGCCATTCAGGGACCTGAGTTTGCCAACTGGCTAGCGACACATTGGCTTCCCAACTTATTCTTCTTCGGGATTTTCATCTTTTTTGCCCTGGCATTTTTGGGATTGTTTGAGATCACCCTGCCTTCGGGCTTGGTCAACAAGGTGGATGCAAAGGCAGAAAAAGGAGGCTTGATTGGGATTTTCTTTATGGCCTTTACCCTAGTTTTGGTGTCCTTTTCCTGCACAGGGCCGATCGTTGGATCGATTTTGATTTCTTCGGCTGGAGGAGAATTGATCAAACCTGTTCTCGGAATGTTCTCATTCTCCTTGGCGTTTGCGATTCCGTTCACGCTTTTTGCTGTCTTTCCGGGATGGATGAGTAGCCTTCCCAAGTCTGGAGGTTGGCTTAATTCGGTCAAGGTAGTTTTGGGCTTTTTGGAGTTGGCTTTGGCCTTTAAATTTCTATCCATCGCTGATCAGGTTTACCATTGGGGGATTTTGGATCGGGATGTATTCTTAGTCATTCACATCGTGATTTTCTTTGCGCTAGGACTGTATTTGCTAGGCAAAATCAGACTTCCTCACGATTCTCCGTTGGAATATCTTGGTGTGCCTAGGCTTTTAATGGCCTTGTTCAGCTGGATGATTGCCTTGTATATGATCCCTGGACTATGGGGAGCTCCTTTGAAATACCTAAGCGGGTACTTGCCTCCACTGACTTCACAGCAGTTCAAAGTTGGGAGTTCGATTGCTATGGCCGATGATGCAGGTTATGCTTTGGATGAGTCTGTCAAATACGCGGATCTGCTGGAGATTCCCCATGGGATCAAAGGATACTTTGACTATGATCAAGCACTCAGAGCCGCCAAAGCTGCTGGCAAACCCTTGTTGATTGATTTTACGGGGCATGGCTGTGTGAATTGCCGGAAAATGGAGGAGAATGTATGGGTAGATCCGGAGGTCTTGAGACGATTAAAAGAGGATTTTGTGATGGTGGCACTTTACATCGATGAGCGATTGGAGCTTCCTGAGAGTGAGTGGTACACCTCCGAATATGACGGGAAGGTCAAAAAAACGCTTGGCAAGCAGAATGCCGATTTTCAGATCACCCGTTTTCAGAATAACGCTCAGCCTTATTATGTGATTTTGGATCATGATGAGGAACTTGTCGCAAAACCAAGAGCCTACGATACGGATATCCAGGCTTTTGTAGAATTTTTGGATGGGGCTAAGAAAGAATTTGAGCGGAGGAAGTGATTGATTTTGAACTGAGCTTGTGAAAATCTAGATATATGAATATATGGAATTTTGCGAGTAACCTAATTTATTAATCTGGCTGGAAGTCGGAAGAATGAAGATCGAAGCATCCAAAATTTTCACTTCAAGGCATATTTTAGGCCGTTTTTCTTCCAAACTCGTAGAATAGCGTATAATAAGATCAAGAAATCTTTCAAAAAAAATCCCGCACTAGGCGGGAATAATTGTTCTTTAGAGGGCCGGTTGAAAATACCGATTGAGTATGGGTTCGTGTGTTTTTCCAAACATCCGATAACACCAATCTCGAAACTCCATCAACTCAGCGGGTAAAATAAGTCTCAGGCCCTTGCGCAGCTCTTTCTCGAAAAGATATCTCGAGAAACTCACTTTCTGCAAAATGGTCTTTACATATTCTATCATAGCTAAAAGAGTTTAAGGTTAATTAAGATATTTATTTACCATACGGAGGCTTTTCCTCCGTTGTTGCGTAAAATAAGCTACCCTGATTGGGATTAATCCTTAATTTCGCAACCATGACTAAAACGCTACTAACTTCTGTTTTGGTATTCGTCCTTTCCTTTTTTGCTGGGAAAGTTGTAGCTCAAGAGGTTACAGTTGAGCTAGGGTCTGATCAAATTGGGCTGAATGAAACATTCACCATTAAAATAAGTGTAGCCAACGAAAAAATCAAATCCTACGATCAATTTCCTGACATACCGGGATTCCAAAAACAAGGGGTCTCTCAGTCATCCTCTATGAATGTGATCAATGGGCAAGTAACTAGCTCCAACAGTATCATTCAGTATTACAAGCCTACTAAAAAAGGTGAGTTTCAATTACCCTCCTTCTCCATCAATATCAATGGGCAAAACTTTGATTTCCCAGGAAAAAAAATCACAGTAACTGATGCCGTTTCTAATCAAAACAGCGGACGGAGTGGAGGTTTATTTGATCCTTTTTCTGATTTTTTTGGAAGAGCTGAGGAGGAACCGGAATACATCGAGCTGGATGATGAAGCTTTCTTCTCTGTCACAGTAGATAAGGAGGAAATCTATGCCAGAGAAGGTTTTACCGTAGCTTTGGCTTTCTACATGTCAGAGACCAATCAAGCTCCTTTCAATTTCTACAAGCCAGGAGAGCAGTTGGATAAGGTCTTGAAACAGATCAAGCCTTCTAATGCTTGGGAAGAAAATTATAACATTACCAACATTGAACCAGAGCAAGTCACGATCAATGGCAAGCGATGGGTACGATACAAGGTCTACGAGGCTACATTCTTTCCTTTTTCAGAAGGCACAATAGAGATCCCAAGTATCCCTTGGGAAATGATCAAATACCGGGTTGCCCGCAATCCATCTTTCTTTGGGGCTAGCAGACAGGAAGATTTCAAGACATTTTACTCGTCTCCAAAGACAGTCACGGTGAAGCCTTTGCCCCCGCATCCGCTACGTAATGAAGTTGCCGTAGGACAGTTCCAACTGCGGGAAAATATTACAGACTTGGAAGTCGAAACTGGACAAGGCTTTAATTATAATTTTGGAGTGACCGGTGTAGGAAATATCAACTCACTTCCTGCTCCCAAACTCATTTCTGGAGGAAATCTCAATACCTACGATCCGAATGTCCGTCAGCAAATCAACCGTGGATATGGAAGAGTCTCAGGAATCAAAGAATTTTCTTATTACCTGACTATCAATGAGCCCGGGGATGTCAACCTAGCCAATCACTTCGAATGGATTTATTTTGATCCTGAGCAAGCTGCTTATGATACCCTCAAGCCATCTTCACAAATTCGTGTGGTAGGAGAGAGTAAGACCAATCAAGCGATTTCAAATCAGCGACTCGGAGGGGTCTATGACCGGATAGGCACGGAGGATAATGAGTTTTTAAACGAGCGATATAAATACTATTTTGGCACCGCCATTAACGTACTCCTGTTGGCAGTGCTGATACTTTTGGCAATCATTATACTTCGTAAAAACAATGGGTAATTCATTTGGAAAGCTTTTTAAGATCACCACTTTCGGGGAGTCTCATGGCAAAGCTTTGGGTGTGACTATAGAAGGTTGCCCGGCGGGACTTGCTATCGATGAGGACTTTATCCGGCAGGAAATGCAGCGTCGAAAGCCGGGACAATCCAAGATTACTACCCAGCGTAGAGAAGAGGATGAGATCGAGATTCTCTCTGGGGTTTTTGAGGGCAAAAGTACCGGTACCCCGATCGGAATAGTAATCCGAAATGCAGATCAGAAGAGTAAAGACTATTCCCATATTTCGGATAAATTTCGCCCTTCTCATGCAGATTACACCTATTTTGAGAAATATGGAATTCGCGATTACCGCGGTGGAGGCCGAAGCTCAGCAAGGGAAACAGCTGCACGGGTAGCGGCAGGAGCTGTGGCAAAAATGCTGTTGAAAGCAAAAGGGATTACAGTTCAGGCTTACGTTTCTCAAGTCGGCGAATTGACATTAGAAAGAAACTATAAAGAGCTGGACCTAAGTCAGACCGAAGACAATATCGTACGGTGTCCGGACGCGGAAATGTCGGAGCAAATGATTTCGCTGATTGATTCGGTCCGCAAAGATCGGGATACCATCGGCGGGGTGGTTTCTTGCGTGATTCAAAATACACCTCCGGGCCTGGGTGAGCCGGTTTTCGACCGTCTTCATGCCGAACTCGGGAAAGCCATGCTCAGTATCAATGCAGTGAAAGGCTTTGAATATGGGAGTGGTTTTGGGGGCGTGAAAATGCGTGGTTCTCAGCACAATGACAGTTTTGTAAAAGAAGGAGATCGTGTGCGTACCACTACCAATCATTCCGGAGGTATTCAGGGTGGAATCAGCAATGGGGAAGACATCTATTTCCGGGTGGCCTTCAAGCCGGTGGCAACCATCATGCAGGATCAGGAATCAGTAAATGAGTCAGGAGAAAATGTGACCGTTTCCGGAAAGGGAAGGCACGATCCATGTGTTGTGCCCAGAGCCGTTCCGATTGTGGAAGCCATGGCCGCTTTAGTCATAGCGGACTATTTATTATTGTCAAAAAGCGATAAAATTCAAGATATATAAACCCAAGCTGGATGAAGAAGAAAATACCCTTGCACACCAAGATCATTATTGGACTGGTTCTAGGACTGGTTTTTGGATTGGTGGTGATCAAAACCGATATCCCCAATTCCTTTACCCTTGATTACATCAAACCAATTGGTACTATTTTTATCAATGCGCTAAAAATGATCGCCGTCCCCTTGGTCTTAGCTTCTTTGATTGTGGGAGTTTCCAATTTGGGAGATATTTCCAAATTGAGCCGAATTGGGGGAAAGACCATCGCCGCCTACTTAGTGACTACTGTCGTTGCGATTTCCACCGGGCTTATTTTGGTCAATATTTTTCAACCGGGAAAAAGCTTGCCGATTGAGACTCGTGAGAATCTCATGAAAATGTACGAAGGTGATGCAGGGGCACGAGTGGGTCAAGCTGCCCAACTTCAAGACCAGAGTCCACTGCAGCCTTTGGTGGATATTGTGCCTGAAAACTTCTTCCTCGCCACTACCGACAATGGAGCCATGCTTCAGGTAGTTTTCTTTGCCATCATTGTGGGAATTGCGCTTCTTCAGATCCCAAAAGAGAAAGGAAATCCGGTCATCGCTTTCTTCGATGGCTTCAATGATGTGATCATTCAGATCGTCAATTATATCATGATGATTGCTCCCTATGGGGTTTTTGCATTGATGGCATCACTGATTGTAGAGATAGCGGGAGAAAATCCCGATTCGGCCGTGGAGTTGCTTTTGGCATTGTTGAAATACAGTCTGGTCGTGACGGGTGGATTACTATTGATGGTTATGGTTGTTTATCCGATGATCTTGATCTCTTTTACGAAGGTGAAGTATTTGGATTTTTTCAAAGCGATTCGACCTGCACAGCTATTGGCATTTTCGACAAGTTCCAGTTCGGCTACCTTACCAGTCACCATGAAGCAGGTCGAGGAGGAGATTGGTGTCTCTGAAGAGGTTTCCAGTTTTGTGTTACCTCTGGGAGCCACGGTGAATATGGATGGAACGAGCCTGTACCAGGGAGTTGCGGCAGTTTTTATTGCTCAGGCCTTGGGAATGGATCTAACTCTGACTCAGCAGTTGATGATTGTTCTGACAGCTACTTTAGCATCGATTGGTTCGGCCGGAGTGCCGGGAGCGGGCTTGATCATGTTAATCATCGTGTTGGAATCCATAGGAGTACCTGCTGCAGGTATTGCCTTAATTATTGCCCCGGATCGAATATTGGATATGTTTAGGACCGTGGTCAATGTCACCGGGGATGCCACGGTTTGTACCATTGTGGCCAGTACGGAAGGGGAATTGCCAGATGGAATGATCCGTAGGGGTAATCCCCTCACACCAAATGAATAGGAGATAGAAAGTTTCAATCAAAAGGTCAGGCTAAAACTAATCTGACCTTTTGTCTTTTGTGACAAAAGACAACGAATTCAGAAACTTATGCCTTATTTTTGCGCTTGAAAAAGCCAAATTACCCTATGCGCCAATCCTGGTGGAAAATTCTGGCCGTTGCGCTCTTACTGTACACGATCACTGCAGGCCTACTGATGGATGTACCCCGATTACCCATTTTGAATGAGACGATTCGGGCATTGCATTTCCATGTGACCATGTGGTTTGGGATGATCCTGATGTTGATGGTTTCGGTTTACTACAGTGTGAGATATCTCAGAAGCAATGATCTTCGCTTCGATGATCTAGCCATTGAGTTTACCAATGCGGCGATTCTATTTGGAGTTCTGGGAATCACGACTGGAATGCTCTGGGCCAAATTTACCTGGGGAGACTACTGGAGTGGCGACCCAAAGCAAAATGCTTCTGCTATCGGATTGCTGATGTATTTCGCTTATTTAATCCTTCGAAATTCCCTGACTGATATGCAGCAAAGGGCTCGAATAGGCGCGATTTACAATATCTTTGCTTTTGCAGCATTTATACCTCTGATATTTGTACTACCCCGCCTGACCGATAGTCTACACCCAGGCAACGGTGGAAATCCCGGCTTCAATGCTTACGATCTAGATTCCAAATTGAGAATGGTGTTTTATCCTGCGATTATCGGATGGACACTCTTTGGAGCTTGGATCGCAACTGTCCGCGTCAGAATGCGTAGGGTGCAAAGGGTACTTGAAGATCAACTGATCAATTCCTGAAAATGAAAAAACACCTCGTTTTATTCCTCCTTTTTGTCAGTTTGCACGTAGTAGCACAAGAGAAGATTCCTGTGACTGAGTCGGACTATTCCAACAACAGCGTAGACATGGCTGATAAGATGCGTGAAGATGGAAAAATTTACGTCTTAGTGGGAATAATTGGAATCATCTTCGCCGGAATTACGGTTTACCTTGTAAGCACTGAGCGGAAGATTACAAAAATCGAAAAATCTATTACTCAAAAATAAGATGAAGAAAGGACACTTGGTAGGTATAGGCATCATCGCTGTCGCAATTGTGATCATCATGACCTCTATTGGCGATGCGAGTAGCTATGAGACCTTCAATACAGCTCTAGAAATGAAAAAGGATGGCGATGAAAAAGCCATTCATGTGGTAGGGCAACTTAAAAAAGATGCACAGGGAGAAGTTCAGGGCCTTCAAGTCCGAGAGGACAAAACCTCCTTCACCTTTTTATTGGTAGACAATGAAGGTACGGAGCAAGAGGTCTTTTACAATGAACCTGTTCCGGCAGATTTTGCCAGATCTGAATCAGTAGTGGTAATCGGATCTTATAAAAATGAAGAGATATTTATTGCAGATAAAATCCTGATGAAATGCCCATCGAAATATCAGGAGACTGACGTGCAGGCGGCAGGAATGTGAAGTAGTAGCAACTCAACGAATCAATGATCAATACCTTTATCGGGAATTTGGGCCACATGATGACCATCGTGGCCTTTGTGAGTGCATTGGTAGCAGCTTTTGCTTATTACCAATATTACAAGGCCAACGAGCTGGAGAAAAAGAGCTGGCAGCGCTTTAGTCGCATTGCTTTTTACATCCATGGTGGGTCCAGTGTGTTGATCGCTTTTTCACTTTTTGAGATCATCTACAATCACCGCTTCGAATATTTCTATGCCTATTCTCATTCGAGTAAGGCACTTCCGGTGCATTATATGATATCAAGTTTCTGGGAAGGTCAGGAAGGTGCATTTATCCTCTGGATTTTCTGGAATGTGATATTGGGGGTGATCCTGATTCATACCAATAAACTTTGGGAGGCTCCTGTAATGATCGTTTTTGCGCTCGTGCAGGCCTTTTTGGTTTCGATGATTATGGGTGTGGTGATTGGTGATTTGAAAATCGGTAGCTCACCATTCATTCTACTTCGCGATGCAACACCAGCTCCCATTTTCGAAATCAATCCTGATTTCGTTCCTGAAGATGGGACAGGCCTCAATCCACTACTACAAAATATTTGGATGGTCATCCATCCACCTACCTTGTTCCTAGGCTATGCTTCTACTTTAGTACCATTCGCTTTTTTGATAGGTGGACTTGCCTTGAAGAGATATTCAGAGTGGATCAGACCTGCTTTGCCTTGGGCGATTTTCTCCGCTATGATTTTGGGAATGGGGATTTTGATGGGAGCCTATTGGGCCTATGTGACCCTTAATTTTGGAGGATATTGGAACTGGGACCCAGTGGAAAATGCCGTTTACGTTCCTTGGCTGATTTTGGTGGCAGCAGTGCATACCATGATTACTTTCAAGAAAAGTAGTACTGCGCTGAAGACGTCCATCGTCTTGGTGATACTTTCATTCATTCTTGTATTGTATGCTACCTTCTTGGTACGATCTGGGGTACTTGGAGATGCATCTGTGCACTCATTTACCGATCTAGGTCTCTCAGGGCAATTGTTGATATACATGTTGTTTTTCACAGCAGTTGCCTTATTCTTTACGATTCGAGCTTGGAAATATATTCCTACCTCTGAGCGGGAAGCATCCGTTTATTCTCGGGAGTTTTGGATTTTCATCGGTGCGACTACCTTGGGTTTGATGGGATTTCAGGTGATTCTACCTACTTCGATACCCGCATTCAATGCCTTGGTTGAGAGCTTTGGTGGTATCTCCAATATGGCCCCTCCTGCCGATCAGGTGGAGTTTTATACCAAATTCCAATTATGGTTTGGGATTGCCTTGGCCTTGCTGACAGCAGTGGGGCAGTTTTTCTGGTGGCAAAAAATGGACAAGAAAGCCCTGAAAGATGCGCTCTTGACTCCATACATTGTTTCTGTGGTCCTTTCGGCCTTGATCATTGTAGTCGCGAAAGTTTACGACTGGAAGTATATGATTATCGTCGTGGCAGGTACATTTACGGTAGTAGCCAATGCTGTGATTTTAAGTCGACTTTTGAAGAAATCTACCTTCAAACTAGCAGGGGGTTCTTTGGCACATATCGGTTTGGGCATGATGCTGATCGGAATCATGTTTAGTTCTGGCTATTCTGAGACGATCTCAATCAATATGTCAGGATTGACCTACAGCAATAGCTGGGAAGATGAGCTCAACAAGGAGCATGTGCTGCTTTGGATCAATAAGCCCACCCAGATGAAAGACTATACGGTCATCTATCGGGGAAGGCAAAAGAAAGTGGTGGGCGTACCGGAATATGTCCCTGCCAAAATATTGGAATCTACAGGAAATGTGAATGAAGCGATTGCTTTAGAGGATTACAAAGATTATTTCAAGAAAGGAGATGTGGTAGACATCGTATTGGAGGAGAATGATTATTTCAAAATTGATTACTTCCAAAATGAGGTCTTGAAATTCTCCTTGGCACCTATGTCTCAATTCAATCAGGGAATGGGAGGTTTGATTTCTTCTCCTGATTCCAAAATTTACCTCAACAAGGATCTTTACACCTACGTAGCAGCGATGAATGACTACGAAGATCCTGATTGGAAAGAAGATGAGTTCTATGAAGCAAGCCCGGGTGAGCAATTTCACATCGCTGATTTTGTCACTTATTTTGATGGAGCAGAAGTACTTCAGGAGGTAGAGGGCTATGTGCTGCAAGAGGGAGATGTGGCTGTCCGTGCCAATCTTCGGGTGCTTGATTATGATGTTGAGAAAACGCTCACTCCTACATTCATTATTCGAAATAACCAAGTCGGTAAATTACCTGTAGTGGACAATGAGCTCGGGATCAAAGTCACTTTGGATAACATCGTGCCTGAAGAAAATAAGTTTATTTTCAAAGTCAATCGATATCAGAAAGATTATGTGGTGATGAAAGCTATCGTCAAGCCATACATCAATTTGTTGTGGCTAGGATCTATCATCACTTTGATGGGATTCACTGTGGCGATCTATCGAAGATTCGATGAGTTTAAGAAAATGAGAGATAAAGGGATGGAATAAATTTCCCCAAGTTTTTTTCAAAAGGAGGTTAGCGCCTCCTTTTTCTTTTTTCACTCCGCTTCAAAAAGCCTATATTCAGGTCCATTTTAAACCAGTTTTACCTAATTTTTAACTAACAAAAAGATTATGAAGATCAGTAAGAAGGATTTCGATCAGATGCAGAAAAAGTATGATAAAGAAATCCAAAAGGGGAAACCCGCTCGAGGACCAAAGGAGGATGTAGAAAATCAGACAAAGTGGGTGTTTTTTGATCGAGAGACTCTTGAGGAAGTGCTAAGTAAAGCGGATAAGGATCCCAAGAAAGGTGGAATCAAGTTTTACCTAACTGAATACACGGAAGAGGTAGCAAAGAAGCTTTACCCTGAAAACTCGGAAGAATACATCGGAAGGCTTGCCATCGTCTTGTCTCCTGTAAATGAAGCCAAAAAGGGATTGGAAGAAGAGGAAGAAGAGTATTACAATAGAGGGAACACTTGTCCTCCTAAATGTGAATAAATTTTATATTCATGTTGAAGGATTTTCTTGCCAGAATTGGAGATAATTATTACATCTATGCTGTCATAATTTGTGGAGTATTGGCTATTGTTTTTTACGGATTTCTCAATCCTGAAAAGAAGCGTAGCCCTTACTTCCTTCTTCCATTTCTGATAGTTTTCCTAGTTCTTTTTTATGAAGTTTTGGCTACTTTGATGCTTATATACAAGAGTATCAACCAAAAAATCCATTATCTCATGACGGATGATACTTTTCAGGGGTGGAATATCTGGGTTTTTAATATTTTCAACTATCAAGTATCCAAACTTCTACTATTAGGTTTGATCGGAATCAATTTAAGAAAAAGCCTTAGTCAAAAAATCATCGTGTCCCTGGGAGTGATTTTTCTTGCCTATTGTATTTATACCTACTTTTCCGAAGCCACTCCGATTTATGATTTTCAGCCGGTGCTATACTTTTTCGGCAATACCATTTTGATTGTGGCCAGTGGTTTATTCTTTGTGGATTTGGTCTCTGAGGATTATTACATCAACATCAATCCACTTAGGTACTGGCCTTTTTGGTACATCACCTTGATTTTGTTTCAATCAGTCACTTTATTTTTGGCGGATGTAGCCTTTGAGTACTTGGTATTTGAAAATGAAAATGTGTACTTCTTATTCAACTATGTTTCAATGATCCTTTACATCATTTTATTGGTAGTTTTTAACATGCTACTTTACACAGGGAGCAATACAATTTCAAAATTGGCTAAAGCATAATGGGGGGAGAAGATAATCAGATCATTTTTATACTTTTTGCAGGGGCATTTCTGGCAGCTGTTATGGCCACATTTGTGGTCTCTATGGTTATTTTGCACAGGCAGCGTCAGGTCCAAAACAAACAAAAGATGGATCAGATAAAAGCAGAATATGAAAAGACGCTTTTGAATATCGAGAATGAAATTCAGCAGGATACCCTGAGGCATATCGGTCGGGAACTTCATGATAATGTAGGTCAATTGCTTTCCCTTGCAAAACTCTACCTCGGCTCAAGCAAACCTGAAAAGCAGACTGAAGGACGTCTCCTGATCAATCAAATAATTAACGAGGTTAGGGGCCTTTCCAAGACCCTGAACCTTGACTGGGTAGAGTCCATTTCATTGGAAGAATTTATAAAACAACAGTTGGATAAGATCCAGGCAACTGACTTCTGCGAAACGCTCCTTGTGGAAAGTAAAGAGGCTTGGAAATTAAATAAAGACACGAAACTTGTGCTTATACGTGTCATTCAAGAATGCCTAAACAACGCCATCAAGCACGCCAGCCCATCAAATATAAAAGTCCAGATGAAAGAATCAGATGGTAGGTATTTGGTTCGGATAGAAGATGACGGAAAAGGGTTTGACACTTCTCAGCAATCAAAGGGTAGCGGCATGACCAATCTTCGCAAGCGAATGGAGACCATTGGAGGTGCATTTGAAATCATATCATCACCCGGAAACGGCACTCAAATAAATCTTTCTTTGCCTGTATCAGTTTTAGTCCTAAATTAGGATTCACCCTTAAGTAACATGATACGGATCGCTATTGCAGACGACCACACCCTTTTTGCAAAGGGCATAGAAGGATTATTGGATGAGCAGGAGGATTTCTTTATCCGTGGGCTTTTCAAGAATGGATCCGAACTCATGGATTTTCTTGTAGAAAACCCAGTAGACATCGTTTTGACAGACCTCAATATGCCTGAAATGGACGGGTTTGAGGTATTGGCTGCCGTGAAGCAGCTTGACTTTCCAATCAAAGTAATCGTGCTCTCAATGTATGATGAGGAAAAAATCTTCAGAGAATGCGTTGAAAAAGGGGCTGACGGGTTTATTCTAAAAGATGCTGATCCGGATGAATTGGTTTTTACCATTCGAGAAGTTCATGAAGGAAGGCATTTGATCAATTTTGATAGAATCATTGAGCAGGCACGTCCCAATGCTTTTTTCGATTCCTTTCGGGATAAATATCGTCTTTCCCGGAGGGAGGTTCAGATCATTAAGCTTATCAAAGAAGGTTTGACGAGTAAAGAAATTGCGAAGCAGCTTGTATTGAGTAAGGGTACCATCGAAAGCCACCGAAAAAATATTTTTCAAAAACTCAGCATCAATTCACGGGTAGAACTAGTGAATAAAGCTCACGAAATGAATATCTGATGAATTCAACCAAACCAATCAAAACTGCCATCGTCGGATTCGGATCTGTAGCGGAAAAAATACATGCTCCTCTGATAGATGTCTGCCCGGATTTGGATTTGGTGGAGGTAGTAGAAAGACACTCCAATCTCTGTGAGCAACAATATCCGGGGGTTAAAACCTTTCGGTCATTTGAGGAGCTGTTGAGTCAGGGGAGGTCTGAGCTCATTGTCATCACTACGCCAAATGAGTTTCATTTTCCCATGGCCAAATTAGCCTTGGAATCGGGTAAGCATGTGGTCGTAGACAAACCAATCACTATTCATTCATGGCAGGCCGAAGAACTGCTAAAATTTGCTTCTGAAAAAGGGTTGATTTGTACTGCTTTTCAAAACCGCCGTTTCGATGGGGATTTCCGAACTGTTCAGGAGATTTTGCAGAATGGATTGCTAGGGGAAGTTCATTACATTGAAAGCCATTTTGATCGCTTTAGACCTCAGCCAAGAGATAATTGGCGAGAGAAAGAGGTGCCTGGAAATGGGATTACTTATGATTTGGGTACTCACTTAATTGATCAAATTTGTGTGCTTTGGGGAGCTCCTGAATCCATCACAGCTACTATTCGCAGGCAACGCCCGCAAGTAGTAGCCGATGACTACTTTGATATTCAGCTAGACTATGGGCATCGCTTGGCTAGGGTCACAGCAGGAGTCCTTGTCAATGCACCTACTCCAAAATTCCTAGTATTAGGCGAGAAAGGAACTTATCAAAAATTCGGATTAGATGTACAGGAAGCTGCCTTTAAGGAAGGGCGTAAGCCTGAAGGAGAGAATTGGGGATTGGAGGAAGCTGATAAGTGGGGAAAGGTTTATTTAGAGGAGAAGACAGATTCTTATCCCACCTTAAGAGGTGATTATCGTTTTTTCTACAACAATATTGCTAAAGCTATCCTTCATGGAGAGCCATTACTAGTTCGGCTAGAAGAGGCAATTATTGTTTTGAAATTGATCGAATCAGCTTTTTTGAGCTCAGAGCAAAAGAAAACCATCACCAAGTCGGAAGGAGGCTGGTGAAACGGTTTAGAATGGAAGCTTCCCTAGGTCCACATTTCCACCTGATAATATTATCCCGACTTTTTTGCCTTTAAAAAGCGCTTTATTTGCCAACAAAGCTGCCAGAGGAACAGCGCAAGAAGGCTCGATTACGATTTTCATCCGCTCATAAATAAGCCGCATCGCATCGATGGTTTGACTATCTGTTGCCAAGAGTATGTCTTTGACGTAGCGGCGGATGATTTCAAAATTCAAGATGCCCAAAGATGTAAGTAAGCCATCTGCAATGGTATTTGGCTTGGTTTGAGGAATGATTTTTCCTGCTTTGAAGGATCGATAGGCATCGTCTGCTCCTGAAGGTTCTGCCCCGTATATTTCAATTTCTTCATCCCACTCATGACTAAGCAAGGCTGTCCCGCCAAGAAGTCCTCCTCCACCTACTGGAGACAAGATTACTTCCAGGTCTGGTTCATCCTCCAAAAACTCCAAGGCACAGGTGGCTTGTCCTTCGATGACATCCATAAAATCATAGGGAGGAATGAAGGTGGCTCCGGTTTCTTTGACCACCTTTTCAAGGGTAGTCTCTCTCGCCTGAAGGTTAGGTTCGCATTCGATGATTTCTCCTCCATAGCCTTTGACTGCTTTCTTTTTGATCTTTGGAGCACTAGATGGCATGACAATGTATGCCGGTATACCTGCAATCTGTGCTGCCCGAGCCAAAGCCGCTGCATGATTTCCACTGCTGTGAGTAGCTACTCCCTTGGCTTTATCTTCATCCGATAATTTCATGACTGCATTCGCTGCTCCCCTTGCTTTGAATGCCCCTACTTTCTGAAAATTTTCGCACTTGAAATAAATCTCACAACCGGCTATTTCATTGATTGCTGAGGAAGTCAATATGGGCGTTCGGTGTATGAAAGATTTGATCCGAACGCGAGCGTGTCGGATATCGTTGAGGGAAGGGAATTGCGGCTTTTGCATGTAATAAAATTATAAAACTACTTCCAAAGCTAACTTCACAAACTGTTATTTTTTCATTTTTCTACCTGAAAGAAAAGTCTTTTCTTCGGACATGAATTGGAATGAATTGGATTGCTTTCCTGTAATGGGAGAGGCTTTAAACTGGGAGAATACGCTGAGGCTGGACTTCAGTGCCAAAAATCAAGCCTTGGAAGAGGTAGACCTTAGCAATACGGAGGCTTTTGATCATTTTGTTTTTTCACAGCTCGCGCAATCGGGCAAGCACTATGGTATTGGGGGATATTTGGAAAATCGAGCCATTTACCGTCGATCCAGTGTATTTGCTACGGATGCCGCTGATTTTCGCAATATTCATCTTGGTGTCGATGTTTGGTGTGAGGCAGGAGCTCCTGTTTATTCTCCCTTGGAAGGAAAAATCCACAGTTTTCAGAACAATTCCGGTTTTGGTGATTATGGTCCTACTTTGATTTTGGAGCACTTCATTCAGGATCAGGTTTTCTATTCTTTATACGGTCACCTTTCCCTCAGTGATTTGAAGAGCTGGAAAGTTGGTGCAATCGTTGGAAAGGGAGAGGTCGTCGCGCATGTGGGCCCCTTTCCTGAAAATGGCGATTGGCCACCCCATCTACATTTTCAGTTGATGTGGGACATGGAAGGTAAATTCGGAGACTATCCGGGTGTCTGCTCACAGCGGGAAGTTGCGCACTATTCAGCCAACTGTCCTGATCCCAATTTAATTTTGGGTTTTCAGGATTGATTGGGGTTTTGGTTTGCCTGGGTAATCCATCGAATCCCATTTAAGGTCAGATAGCGATCGATCTCTTCAAAGTCCTTTTCCAAGGTGGTCAAAATGGCTGAAAGTCCTCCGGTAGCGATGACTTTAAAATGAAGCTCTTTTTCAGACCGAATGGTTTCTAGCATTCCCCGAACCAAACCTGTGTATCCGTAAAGAATCCCTGCCTGAATCGCATGGATCGTATCTTTTCCAATTGCTGATTTGGGCACTTTCAGTGGCACCTCGGGTAGTTTGGATGTGCTTGTAAATAGGGATCGGATGGCTGTTTGGAGACCAGGAACAATATTTACCCCCAAAACCTTTCCCCCATCATCTACGACGGTGAAGGTGAGCGCCGTTCCAAAGTCCACGATGATCAGGGCTTGCTGATACTTTTGCCAAGCAGCCATTACATTACACATCAAGTCAGTCCCTATTTCTTTGGGACGAATCGTGCTGATGGGAAGTGGTTTATAGCTTTTGGGGCCGATTTGGTAGGCGGCTTTGCCAAAAAACTTTTCGCAAAATTCCTGAATGGGTCTTTGTACTTCAGGCACTACGGTACTAAAACCTATTTCGCTAATGTCAGATGGGGAAATGGCATGCTCCAAAAAATAGAGGGGCACCTTCTTGGTGAGCTGAGAAATGAGGAGTTCGGTTTTGGTTTCTAGACGAAATTGATTGGTCCACTTTTCGGTTTTGGGATCAAATAATGCGAATACGACATTGGAATTGCCTGCATCGATGGCTAGGAACATATTTTGGAGCTTTTGACTAATTTAGGCTTTCATTCTTGAAAATTAAATCATTTATCCCATGTATACCGTACGAAAAGGAAAAATCGAAGACCTACCCCGAGTTCTTGAATTGATCAAAGAACTAGCCATCTATGAAAAGGCACCTGAGCAAGTGACCAATACAGTGGAAATGATGGAGAAAGATGGTTTTGGGCCCAATCCTGTTTTCGGACTCTTTGTCTGTGAAAAAATTGAAACCGCGGAGATCATTGGGATAGCGATCTATTACTATCGATACAGTACCTGGAAAGGAAAGCGCATGTATTTGGAAGATATTGTGGTGACAGAATCTGAACGTGGCAATGGCGCTGGAAAATTACTCTTTGACCGAGTCATGGCTCAGTCTCTTGAAGATGAATGCACCGGCATGATGTGGCAGGTACTAGACTGGAACGAACCCGCCATTAACTTCTACAAGAAATACGGAGCATACTTAGAGGCAGGTTGGCTCAACGCGCATTTGCAGTCGGAAGAGATTAAAGGCTTATTGGATTGATTGCATTTGCAATAATTGATTGTTGCAAATAAAATAAAATTCCTTATCTTTAGGTAAAAGAATTAAGATATGGATCAGCTATGGAATATTCGTTTTCCGGATGGAAGTCAGCAGGCTCTTTCTACAGGGAAAAGTCGCCATTACTTTTTCCAAAGAATGATAGACTCTGTGAGTGAGCCGGCGGCTATTTATGAGACAGCATTCAAGTATGAGGACACCAAGGATTTTTTTGATTTTTTGGGGTTCACGCAGCAGGATATTTCAGAAGTAATGGAAGTGGACCCGAGTACGCTATTTCGATGGCGCAAAGAAAATCGACAATTGACCAAAGCAATTACCAAGAATATCCTAGAAATGGATCAAGTGGTGGCCAAGGGAGTTCGGATTTTTGGCTCAGAGCCGCTATTTTCAGAATGGCTGAGTACCACCAATGTCTCTCTAGGTGATCGGAGACCCATAGATTTGCTCAAGACTCCGTATGGAGTGGATCAGATCGATGGTGCATTAGAGGGGATGTCTTGGGGAGCTTTTCAGTAGTTTGATGCGCGGTTTTCGACTGATTGAGGCGTTACCGGGTAGATCTCCTTTGGGGTATGGCATTGGTCCCGGGCGATGGAATGACTTCGGTGTTCCGATGATTTATGCTTGCAGTATCAGTTCGCTTAATTTTCTTGAACTGCTAAGTATCAAAGGCCCGATAGTCACTCAAAGCGCATGGCAATTGATTGTGTTGGAAATAGCTATAGAAATACCGGAGTTGGAAATAGCTGAGCTACCTAGAGATTGGCGAAATCGTCCCTATCCTAGAAGTACGCAGGAGTTTGGCAGTACTTGGTGCAAGCAGTTTTTGTCTCCCGTGTTGAAAGTCCCCTCTTGTCGGATTCCTTTGGCAAACTACCAGCAGGAATTTAATTTGTTGATCAATCCGATTCACCCAGATTTTAATAGAATTGTTAGCGTGGAGGAAGTATTGGATGTGAGCTTTGAGGTGAATAGTTAGTTTTATTTGAGGAATTAACTCCCCGAACTTCCAAGACTGACTCTGCCGTTTGAGGCTAGTTCACTTGCTTTAGACTCAATCTCTGTTTCAGGATATTCTGCAGCTCTTAAGAAAGTTGCGTATTGGCCAAATCTCTGACTACGTGAAGAACGGCTTTGGATCATTTTATTCACTTGGGCTGAGGTAAGTCCGGTTGCATCCACAATTTTCGAAATGTCGGTTTCTTCATTCAAATAAACTTTTGTTTGTATTCCCCCATTGGATAGAAAATAACTTGTAAGACTTCTTTCTACGGGATTATCTACTTTCTTTTTTACAATTTTCCGATCCCTCTCAAAATTGTTATTTCTGGTTTTTTTCATGGTATAAGCCTCCGTGTCCAGAGACTTTGGAACATTCGACTCTGCTTCTATTATTTGTTTTTTGGTCGTCTTAGTTGGACTGTCATCATTGCTAGAGTCAATAGCCGAAATCAAGCTGGATTTTCCTGAGCTATATTTTTGAGAACTGGGAACTACCTTATATTCAATTACAGCACCAGCATCAAAAGCAGCTTTCACCTGATTTTCTACCGTAGATTCATGGCTGCTATTACCAGTTCTTGATAATGGAACCATATTTTCCCAAGAGCCTGGTCCTCCAATGTTATGGTTTAGTAAATGTCCTCTTATGTAATAAGAAGCCCCGCTTGAAGTTCTTCTTGCATTTAATTTATCATATTCAGTATGAGCAGCTTGAGTTGGAGTAGACCCATCAGAGGGTTTGTTGGACAAATGCAACTTCTTAATGTGCATGGAGATTCCGTATCCTGCCGAATCTGTACCAGGAAGTATTCTTTCTGGCGGACCATCAGGAGTTTCAGTACCAAAAAATACCTGAACAATGTCTCGAAGCTCTCCTAATAACCTTTCAATGGTAGTTTTCTTTGCGTTTTCAGCCTCAGCTTGTTGTTCATCAGATAGATTTCTATCAATTCTTCTTCTTTTCTCCGTATCGATTTCAATTGCTTTTGCCAATGCATTTTGTTTAGCAGTTGCCTTTTGCGGATTGTTCCGAGTATCTAGATTTTGAATGAAGGTTTCAAATTGCTGCGGATTACTCGCGATCATTAAAGAGGCATTTTCCGCTTCTCCCTCTAAAAACAAAGCGTGTTGATGACCATCCGCAGCTTGGAATGATACTCTTGCATTCCACCAATTCGTAACAGCAGATACCGCATTCCTTCCTGCTTGCAAGATTGCGCCACCCACGCTAAGAGCCTTGTCAATTAGCCAGTCAATAGCTCCATTGATCTTTTCTCTCAGACCTGCTATCATCTCTGCGATTCGGGTGCCAAGTCCCCTCAACCCAACTTGATTGGCCAAAAATCCGATGGCAACAGGTATGGCTCTTGCCAGCGCATTTTCGAGAGAATTCGCAGCATCAGCGACGCTACCCCTCGCAATATTGGCTACACCAGCCACGAAACTGTTGACAATCTCCAGCATTTCGCGTAGCTTCTCAATGAAGGACTGTACCGCACGATAGAATGCGATGAAGCTATTCACCACGGCCATAATCCCAGTCGGGTCAAGCATACCCAGCAACTTCACTGTCACTTGCTCAATAATGCGAGTCATGATCCAGTTTTGGATTTGACTTAAAACAATACTCCAGAGATCACTGATTTTTTCTTGGATATATTCCCAAATGGCGACCGGCCCTCTTTCCCATACATCTTTGATGAAGGTCCAGATTCCTGTCAAGGTGTCGATCGCTCCTCGGATTTGAGCTACCCGTTCTTCTCCGATTTTCAAGGCGAGCCGTTGCCAGATATTTTCCATGGTAAGCCCGAGGACTTCTAGGACAAAGCCTAGAATGGACTGGAAACTCAAATCAGCCGGTGGAGTGATGCCTGCTGAGGCTAGTTCTCCAAACAACCAGTCTCTCAGTCCACCTAGCAAGTGGGTGACAATATTTTCAAAAAACTGTACAAAGCCCTGTTTGACCGCACGAAGTAGATTTTTCAGAAATCCTATTGGATCCCGTTTGATATCTTCGAAAGCCGACATGGCATTGGCGATAATCTGCTGTACCGTGTCAATCGGGAAGTTCATCACCACCAGCAATACCTCCACCAGAATCTTCACGATGGTCACCACAAAGGCAAAGAGGCGTTGGATAGGACTTGCCAGCGTTTGTACGATGCGCATAAAAGCCTGGATCGGCGCAAAGACATCTTGGATAGTAAAGCTGTTCCAAAGCGTCATAAATAGGCCAGTGATATACTCCCAGGTGAAATTCAGTGTGGCTACGGCAGCTTCAATTTTAGCTACGGTCTGTTCGATCGCCCCAGTTTCTTTCATTTGTTGAAACTGCTCCTCACCTCCCGGCATCAATCCCATAAATCCTCGAATGACATTCTCAGTTGTCCTGGGGACTTCTTCTTGAGTAAATGGATCTTTGCCTAGAATGACTGTGATCAAGTGAAAGCCTTGTTGCTCTCTGGCATAGGCAGAAAGCTGTGAAAGAAGGGCATTTTTGATGAATTCGAGCACTTTTATCGCGACATTTGCAGCAAAGGTGAATACCCGAGTGAGGAAGGGTGTAAAAATCCCAACGGTTCGCTGAAAAGCACCTAGTGGATCCCGAAGGTCATCGGTAGAGAAGGCATTCCAGGCAGTTTCAAAAAGTAAGCGAACCTCCTCAAAGCTGAAATTCAATGCGGCTAATTCTGCATCTATCCAGTCTGCAGTCTCCTGAATAGTCCCTTCTGCACGCATTCTTTCGAGCTCCTGCTCCTTCCCAATCAGGATAAGGAATGCTTCGATTTTTTCTGCTGTGGTACTGATGGCCTCCTCGCCGGTGAGCGGATCTCTTCCGAGTAGTTTTGTCAAAAGTGGATACCCCGGGGTGGATTCTGCCAAGGCCTTCAAGCCGGTCATCAAGGCTTCCTTAATCAGCTCAAATAGTTTGTCTTTTACTCTCCCGGCAAAGGATACGATATCGCGGTATAATTGTCCAAAAGTCCGGTCAAGCACTGCCATATTCTCATCCCAGCTATTTCGGATGGAGACTTGGTCCCAGGCGCTTTCCAGAGTTCTTTCTAGTCGATTGGAGCTGAGGTCTAAAGCGGCCATTTCGCTCTGTACCCAAGCAAATGCTGAATCGATGATTCCCAGTTCAGAGAGTTTGGTGAAAAGTAAGGTGCCAAAAACGGGAATCAGCCCTAATAGGCCGCCTAGTAAGTTGGTGGCATTACGGGCGACAGCCCTTCCAGCCAATGGATCATAGCCAATGATTACTGTCAACAGAGAGTAACCGGGAATATAGCTGGCAAACCTTGAGAGTCCTTCCCGAACTGCCCATGGAAGCCGCTGAACCTGTGGTTCGGCTTCAGAAACACTCATTTCTGGCGAGCGCCTTACTGCTGCCCCTTGCTGCACGGTATGGGTGAGTTCATGTGCGAGTAAGTGTTTCCCTTCGGAAGTGTTTGGCTGGAAATTGCCTTCGTTGAAATAGATGTCATTTCCGTGAGTGAAGGCTTTGGCTCCTAATTGGGAGCTCATTTGGGCTGCATCTGGTCCGGTGTGGATTTTAACAGTAGAAAAATCGGCTCCAATTTTTTGTCCCATTTCTGATTGAATAGGACTTGGGAGGTTTTGTCCAGATCCTTTGCTTTGGGTGATTTGAGAGGAAACCTCGCTTGAGACAGGAGCACCTCCTTCTCCAAAAAGTTGAATTTGCTCCTCTTCTTCCCCACTAGAAAGCTGCACCTCCTCCTCTTCCTCTTGTCTGCTGACCATTGAAATGGTGGAGGAAACAGGCATCATTTGGAGCTCCTCCTCTTCTTCCTCTACCTGCATTTGTACCCCGTCGCTGAGTGGGCTCATCATAGCAGGTTGAGAATTCGAAGGCATCATCATCACTTGATTTGCCACCGATTCGGCTTCCTGCTCAAACTTGTCTCCCGGCTTTCCTACTTTCAGGGCAGGCTGTACGATTCCCTTATGCCGAGCTATCGGCGGAGTAGATACTCTAGGGATTCGTTCTGCCTGTGCTGCCATGATTAGCTTTTCAGTGGATTCATGGGGCTTTCAGCCTCTTCGGCTGTCATCTGAATTCTTTCCTGCTCTACAGGACTCATTTTTTCAGCTTCCTTTTCTTTTTCAAGAACAGGAGCTTGTTCTTCTATCTCCTCTTCGGGTTCAGGTTTTCTTCGTACTTTTCGCTTCATGGTATTTGGGATTAAATAGTACGTCCTACTTTCTGAAATTCTCGCCTGATGCCTTCTCGTATATCCTCCCGATGTACCATTCGCTCAGGACGGTCCAAGGCCATCAGCAGGCTATGCTGCACCACATTGATGATTGCTCCTCCGCTGAGTTCATAGCTGCTTGCGAGCTCTTTCAGGTCAATTTTTTCTTCGAGTTTTGCCTGGATGGGAAATCCATTTTTCCAGAGTTGATAGCGCTCCTCGGGATTGGGTACAGGGAAAAAGATGGTAGCCTGAAATCTTCGCATAAAGGCATCATCCAAGTTGCTTTTTAGGTTGGTGGCCAAAATGACCAAGCCATCATATTCTTCGATGCGTTGCAAAAGGTAGGATACTTCCTGATTGGCATAGCGGTCATGTGCATCATTGACAGCGGTACGCTTACCGAAAAGGGCGTCAGCCTCATCAAAGAATAGAATCCAGCCTTGATGCTCAGCTTTATCGAAGACTTTTGAGAGATTTTTCTCGGTCTCGCCGATGTATTTGGATATCATCCTCGAAAGGTCAATTCGGTATACATCCAGGTCCATTTTTTTACCCAGAAGTGCTGCTGTTAAAGTTTTTCCTGTTCCAGGAGGCCCGTAAAAAAGGGCTTTGTATCCGGGCTTGAGAATGCATTTCATTCCCCAGTTTTCCATCAGAAAATCTTTGTTTCTCAGCCAGGACTCCAACTCCCTCAATTGCTGCATTGTGTCATGTGGTAGGATGAGATCCTCCCAGTCCAGATTGGTGCGAAGCGGGTGGGCTGGAAAATCATTTCCAAATCTGGGATTTCGCTTTCTGCCTGTTGTCATGATATCCAGGACTTCTGGCTGGATCAAGAGTGTGCCGGACAGAAATGACTCTTCAGGGTCTACCTCTCCCATTGAAAGTATTTTCTCGCGAAAGAGTATGCTTTCCTCCTCAAAAAGTGACTGATACTTAAATCGCTTTGCAAGGTCTCCGCCCGCTAGGATAAACATCACGGTTTCGCCGGTAGGCAAAATGCCACTTGCTCGCTTTCCCTTTTTCACTCCAAACTCCGTGTAGATTTGCTGAGTCTGTTCATTTCGACTCATAAACATATCCAAAAGTTGGGGACGGATATGCGGAACTGCTGCCATGATCAAAAGGAACCGATGCTCGGGACCTAAGTCATATTTTTTGACCAACTCAACAAAAGGCGCATCAATTCCTTCCAGATCGGGGGCTGGAATTTCTAAAAGGTCACTCGGACCGGTACCTGGTTTGGCATTTTGGATAGATCGGGCCTTGAGGATTTGCTGGAGCCATTCGAGCTCCAATTGAATGCAATGGGCGTTATCGTTGTGTAAGTTTACCATTCTGTGATTAACGTTTGATCCATCCAGGGCAGTTTGATAATTGAAATCGCCCAAGGAAGACGATCTATCAAAATGTCGATGGATAGTCGATTGACTTGAAGCTTGTATCCGGCATCTATCGTTCGAATGGATCCCTCACGGGGGAAAAATCCCTTCGCCATAGAAGATCCGGAGGTAGTTTTCAAAGCTTCCCAATGATGGGCCACCGATTCGAGCAAGGATGCAGACTCTTCTTTCTCAGACTCAGAAAAGCTTGCCTTAACCGGGATAGACCGGTGAATGGGAATTCCACAGAGAATTTTATTCAAAAGAAGGTCTTCCTCTGCATATTCAGCATTAGGGTCTACAAGATTTTGGAGCAAGAGTGCTGCTCTTTCCTGACTTGATTGATCCTTAAAATTTTTGTCTTCCAAGTATCCAAGATTTGAGAAAAAGTGCTTTAGAAAAGGCCCAAGAATGACCAATCCGGCATTGGAAATGGTGAAAACTTCATCCGATTGAGGCTTTGGAGTATCTAGCCTTTTTGGTTTTTCCTTAACTTTTTGCTTTGAATATTGGAGGTAAGCCTCAGTAAATTTTTTCAATAGACTTTCTCTCCTTTCTCCAGTGGAAGACCAACTTCTATAAAAACCATAGGTCCGACTTTTGGTAAGTAATTCTTTTCCTACTTCCCTGATTTTTGGAGCGGTCATTTCAGGAGTTTTTTTAGAAAGGAGCCAGGCCATCAAGTGGATAAAGAAATCACTGTTTGTTTCTAAATCGGGCTTAAATATGGCAGCAGAAAATTTCCTGATTTCTTCTTCTGATTTCTCCGAAAAGGGGTTTAGGTCCATCATAAAAAATTCGATCAGGAGCTCTTCCAATTGATCCTTTGTAAGCCAATTGTTCACCAGAAGTTTCCTGCAAGCTGAGTAAAGTCTTCGGGCATTAACGGAAAAGTGAGGGTTATGAAGGGAGAGTAAGTCGTATGTTTTTTGAAAGTCAAGAACCTGAATGAGCCTAATCCACTCCTGAGAGGTAAAATTTTTCTGCTTGAGAGCTTCAATCAGTTTTGGACTTTCAGCTTCAATCAATGCTTGTAAGACCGTTTTTAAAGAAGGCTTCTTTGAAGTGGAGGACCACCAAGGCCTGCTTCCATACCGGAGAAGATGAATAAATAATTCCCAGGTGGAATGACTTTCTTCATCACTTGGAAAGCTTGTATCATTGGAATCCTGACTCCTTTTTTCAAAGTCTTTGCCTTTTAGTTTTTTATCCAACGAAACAGCTAATTGATCCTCCAATTGATTTTTAAGCCGTGACTTTAAAATGTCAAGATCCAGGTTTGGCGGGATGCTACCCAGGTTTAGATCCAGACGATCTAGCCGGAGGTGAATTCCATTTTGCTCATACCTGTCGAAAATTTCTTCCATGACAGGCAGGAGTTCTTTTTCGTAGATTTCCCCCCAGCGATTTTGATCCGCTCGGGCAAGCTCTTCCTTAGCATAATTTAGCTCCAGTCGCTGTGTATGGATCATATGCCTAGCCATTAGAAGCGCTTGAATTTGTTGATCAATTGGGATTTTGTTTCCGAACTGGATACGGTTTGGCCTTCCGAATTGAGCATTTTTGTCAAGGTATCCTTGGTGAGCAGATTGAGTTCTTCGACTCTCACCTTGCCTTCAGGATTTTGTTTTCGGAATGCTTTCAAAAGCTCTTCCATGGAGTCTGAAGCCCCATAGCTAATCTCTTGGGCATCCAGTACTTTGACGACTTCTCCCTTTGATAGCCAATCTGGATTCACGCGAAAGGCTTCAATTTCATCTTGTTGTGTTTCTCGGACAAGTTGGAAATTTGCTGTAGTCTCATTGCAAATTTTACGCTCTTGAGGTAGGTAACCTTTAGCGGTGACCACAAGAGTTTGGCCTGGGGAAGGAAATTCCATTTCATAAAATCCTACATCATTGACCCCAGTTTGGCTATCCCCGCCCTTCAAAAAGATGGTAGCGCCTTGGATCGGTTTACCGGTTTCTTCTAAGACAGTTCCGGACACAAAGGTACTTTCACATTTTTCCTCTTGCTGACCGCAGTTAGAGTATTGATAGTTAAGGATTAATGCATCGAGATCAGAATCATCCGTGAACGAAATATTCAAACAGGAGAGTAATTTTCGCTTAGAAGCTGTGCCGAATATCTTCCTGTTGGCCAATTCCTCGGATGTGAAGCCTTTGGTTTTTCGAAGGCTTTCCAGTAAAAGATCATAGATTTCTGCATTGGTAGCTATATCGGGGATGTTGACCTGCCTAGAAACTAATATTTCCCTGATTAAGGCAATTTTTCCACCCGACCAGCATTCCAAAATAGCTCGGGAGTAGCAGCCCTCCACTTCACCTTGGACAAGGATGGATACTGTTCCAATATCTGCCTTTCCGGTATCCTCATCTTTCAGGGTATATTCAAAACTGTCCCTGCCTACAAAATCTTTTTTTGGAATATAGGTTAGTGAGTTTGGCTCGTTTCCATTTGTGATTTTGCCGCCTTCGGAGCTTTCGTCTTTCGTAGGACTGACCGTGTAATTCCGATTAACGGCAATCAAATCATTTCGAAGCACATCAATCGTCACGGGGGTATTGGGCCTTGTAAATGCGAAATCAGGTCGGGCAAACGGCGGTAAAAGTCCCCAGTCAATCTCCTGGCAAGAGTCAGCGCATGGCTCACAATGACAAATCGGATGAGGGATGGAAAAGTCCCCGACAATTTGCTCTGATTTCTGATGATAGAGCAGAATGAAAGTTCCGCCGCGGTAGCTTCCCGCCTCGTGGTTTATGCCAGGCTCGGTCTTCAAAAAAGCCGAAAATAGCCGGCTGTTTTGACTTGACTTTGCCCGATGGAGGTAGGAGAGGTACAGTCTTTGGATTTTTTGGAAAAAGAAGAGATCCACCAACCTATTGAGTAGCGGATTGATACTCATCAGGAGTGTTTGGTAAAAGTTCTGAGCTATCTGATTTCTTGTTCTCTCGTTTGTTTTTGGAGAAATTTTCAATCTGAAAAAGACATACTCAAAAAGCATTTGAAGTAGTTCTCTATAGGCCTCTTGGAATTTTTCCCAGTCAAGATCACTCAGGCATTCGGGCAGTGATTCAGCAATCCGATCAAAAATTATAAAATCAGCTTTTTCTGCAATCGTCTCATCAAGTTCTTTGATGGGTATGGTATTGTATTTCTCCCGAAACTCCTTCCCAGTATTTAACTGTGCCCGGATATCCCTCGCCGTACCGATCAGAAGTAATCGCTGATGGGCATATTCCTCCTGTAGATCATGCCAGCCACAGCGATCACGCATTTCTTCCTCACCTTCATCCAAGTGCAGCGCATGTACATGAATGGGAAGGTTGAATAGTTTGATCAACTTTTCAATGCTTTTTTGAGCTTCTCCTAGACTTTGATTCAGGTGACCTTCTACTCTGAAAAATGGAAAGCGGTCCAAATCATAGTTGAGAGGGCTTTCAAGAAATCCATCTTTTTCCGAAGGAGAATCAGGCTGATTGTCATAGGAAAGTACGCCTTGCCGCTGTGGAGACCAGGTGTTTTTCCGCTGTGGATCGGGCCAGGATTTTTCTAAGGAATACCAAGAACCCGTGTTGCCTTTGTTTTTGATATTATAGTAGTAGGGAATGCTCCGCTCTCCCAAGACCCCATATTTTTCCTTGGAAGGAGTGATCTTCACCGGGTATTCCTTTCCCCCCTCCTGAATGATGGACAGTTCCAATGTCTCGATCATCAAGATCAATCGGCGGTATTGTTGGGCAAGTCGCTCTTTTTCCTCCCGCTGATCATTGTAAATGGGCGGCTGCACAAAACCGTGTCGGAATTGGTAAAATTCTGCGGCAGTCTCCGCCTGAGCCCTGGCTCTTCCTAGCATCAAATGGAGAGGGAAAAGGGAAGGGTCTGTGGGGCAGCTGTACCATAAATTTCGACCAGTTTCTAAAAACTCCGTCCAGGCAAGAACCAACTCTTTAAAGAAATCATACAGGTATTGGATGCCTAAGACTTCTTGAGCGTCTGCGGAAATGAGCTCTTCGATATTTTTGATTTTTTCCCGAAGACTGTCTGAATCAAAGGGATTTTTGAATGCGAAAGTCTTCTCCAAAATGGGCGAGAAAACCCCAAAACCCTTGGCGATATTTTCCCAGAAGTTATTGGAAAGAAGCTCCTCAATAGGTTTCTGATAGTTTTTGACAAAAGCTTCCCATTCGCTGGACTCAGCGCCATCCGAAGAAAATAGAGGTCGCTTCAGGTAAAAGTCTGCCAGATCAAGTGCTTGCCCAAAGTCTCCAGATACATTCCCAGTACGTTCGGGGAATATCCGGTCAAGATCTTCTTTGGAAATCAACAGCCTACGCAGCGTTAGCAATCGGTTTTGACCTCGATCGTCACAGGAGTTCCCCAGGCAGGACTTGAGGTCTTGATCGAAGATTTCTAAGAATAGTAGGACAAACTTGTCGTTTAAAAAATTGGAGGGATTGGTTAATTTCTTGACTGTTTCATCATCGTCAGGCTCCTCGCTGAGAATTTCATGAAGCTCTACATCCTGTTCTTCCTGGCCGAAAGGCTTGTAAGTGACTCCTTCTGGAAGTGTGTAGGGTCGGTAGAACTCCCCTTCGAAATCTCTTCCGATTTGAATCAAAAAGCCTTCCGAAGTGATTCCTAATCCTTTGCTAATCAGGAGCCCTCCGGAAAGTGGCTTGATCTTGAGGCCGCAGACAATACCGATTCCAATAAGCTTGGAACGGGTCAGTCGATTTTGCTGATCAAGATAGGCGCTGAGCTGATTGAGCTGGGCACTGGTGAGGACTTGGCTTCCTTCAAAAATCGGATAATTGGAAATAAGCTGGCTCATAGTATTCGGATTAGAATTCTCCCAGGGAGGAGAAATTGAGAATGATGGAATTGTCCAGGTTGTCATCCTCGTCGCAGTCATGTAAGGTACCGGCGGGATAGACGTTGCGGACTTTTTCTAGCGCTTCGATCAAGCTCCGGAGGGCTTGGGAAAGGTGAAGCGGATGGGGTACGGACTTCTGAGCTTCGAGATGCCAAAGTTTCCAGGCAAGCTCGAGCTCCTCCATATGCGCAGGACTGATCCAGCACAGAGTCAGAAAGACATGTGCCGGGGTCTCTAGTTTGATCTTTTTTTCGAGGAATTTTCTGAAATCCCGATTGGTAAATCGGCCTGCCCAAAATGGCAGGATCAGGTGACCCATGCAGGTGTATGGATCATCTAGGGTACAGTCACACTCCTCTTGGAAGTGAGGGTCTATCAGGCGGTCTTCAATGGTTGAGCTCACCGGGTTTCCTATTTCATCGGGATAAGTATAGGAGCCCTTGTATTTGGGTCTCAAAAGTATGTGCTCGAATAGATGACTCCCTTCCAGATCGAAAAACTCCATTTGGAAGAATTGCTGCATAGCATCGATGGCTTTTACTTCCTCTCCACCATGCACTTGTACCTTGTTGCCAAGTACCCTTAGCACTTCAAAGGTTTTACTGATGATGACTTCCCCTCCCTCCAAGTCAGGTCTTGGAGATTTTTTTGTTACTAAAGTGGTATCACCTCCTGATACTCGACTTTCAAGTATTTCATAAGATACCGAGGTCAATTCTCCCTTTAGTGAGAAAGTAATTTTGACCTGATCTCCTTGGCTCCAAAGGGTATGTTGGTCGCCTCCAATGGTGATTTCGTGTAAGTCCGAATCAACATTAAGAATGGGAAAGCCTTTTCTGAATTCGACCAAATCCTTTTTCTGAGGAACCTGATCAAACTTCAAAAGAAGTTGGCTGCCTTGGGCTACAGCTTGTTCAAGATTTAGTTCAATTTCAGGGAAGCCCTTTTGCTGGAGAAAAGCAGAACCAAATACCCCAGCTAGCAAATCGGAAGCGAGGGAAGCATTGAAATCGGCTTCGCTGGACTTGGCTAGGGTATTTCCAAATACAGGGTCTACCAAGTAAAAGTGATAGGGAGAAGCATCGTCAGGGTCTAGTTGATAGCCCGAGGGCCGAGAAGCAGAAGCGACCAATTGCCAAATATGAGTTTTGATTCTTTCCTCAGCTAAATCTTCCAGTTCCTCCTCAGTAGTGGCACCGGGGACTTCTTCGGTGATTTTTCCAGTGAGGATTTGATTTCCCTGCCCAAATGGAGCGTCAAAAAATTCGAATTCGATTTCATAGCGTGGAGGTGCGGGGGCAAGGCTCACCTGAATGTTGTAATCAAACCAGTTTTCGAGATTTAGGCTTAGACTTTTTCGGTTAGCACGTGCGTTGAAGAGGAATTCTTCCCTGAAAATCGCATTAATTTTTTCGATAAAAATCGCTGCTTCTCCGTCGCTGTCCGCATTGGGAAAATCTTTTTTGATGCTTTCCCCAATAGGCTCTTCCTCATAAAAAAGCTCAACCAGATAATTTCCGCTTGATCCAGTGATGCTGAAATTTTCAGAATTTGAGCCTAGGCTAATGGCCTTTTCCAGTGCCAAAGCAGCAGCCTCATAGGATTCAAATAGCTTGGCCAGGGTGAATATTTCTTGATCCAATTCGTCTTTTACCCAAACAGTCCAGCCAGTCAAGTCTTCACGGATTTCAAAGGATGGGCTAAATCGCAACCAAGACCAATCTTTTTTCTTGAATCCATAGAGAGCCCCGATTCTATCCTCCAATCCTGATTGATTTTCAATATGGAAAAATGAATCATGTCGCGAGTAATCATAGCCCTGACCTCTTCTCGATGAAATTTGTGGATAGTGATTGAGAAGGCGGAGCTTTTCCTCGATCAGCTGATGCTTGGCTTCAAAAGTTCCGATTCGCACACTCAGGCTTGCATAGTCCACCACCTGCTCTGCAAATCTTCCCAAAAGGTGATTCAGGAATTCATTCCGCCGCGTCAAGTAAGTTTCCTCTGATTCTGCGAGGTTTTTCACCAGGTCTTCCAATCCGACCAGATCCTTCCATAGATCGGCTGAGTCGGGAACTAGGTTCTCTAAGCTTTTGGTGAAATAGGTCCGGTCAATAAGCGGATTGCCAAAAGAATCCCGCTCTGCCGACATAGAAAAGAGGTCCTTGATATGGGATAATTGCTGCAGGTAATTGACCAGAAACTGCTCAAAAACCATCAAATAGGCCTTCAGCTGCTTCACTTCATGTTTTCTCGGTCTTCCGGGCGCAGTTGGAAGCATTCCATCTTCGCCTATTCCATACACTTGAGGGAAGTCATTTTGGATAGAGAAATAGTCTCCCGGCTTCATGAAAGTTCCGCTCGGTGATTCAAAATCCAGTTGGGGGTTGCTATTTTTCTGAGTTCGCTCAATTTCTTTTTGTGAGGCAAGGATATCCTCCACCTCTTCCCTATTGGCCACATAAGGAAGTTCTTCTTTGTAATACACCAATTTACTTTCAGGGATATTCAGGCGGGGTACATAGTTTTTGTGTACAGCCAGCTCCAGACACCACCTGACGCTTTTACTTGGGATGATTCCGCTTTCATTATCCTGAGGTTTGTTGGCGATTTGAATGCTTTTTACGGCCTTCACTCCCGGGATCTCCATGATGAGGTGGATCAGATCGGATACATGGATTTTAGATTTTCTACTGGCTTTTTCCAGCTCTTCTTCATCAATGAACCCATGTTTGAGAAGTGGGCCTTCAAAAATCTTTTCGGTTGGGGTACACTGCTCAGCAGACCAGTCTCCGATGAAGACTCGATCCTCATCTTGCAAAATAGGGCTTGGAAAAGCGGGGCTAACCTGTATTTCAGCTAGATTTGGAGATTTCTTGTCAGGAATAATTGAGGTGACCGAATAGCTGCCCACATTATTTCCCGATCCAACGATACTAATCAGCGAGCCAATTTTCGGATACTCTTCTTCGGGAATTTCAAGCCATATCTTCGCTGGATTTTGCTCAAATCGCCGGATTTCGAGATTTCCTGATTTACAGCGGTGCAGCATCTCATCCAACTCATAGAAATTAACCTGAGGGGAAAGAAATTTGGAGATTTGGGTAAAAATAGCTGCCTCGGTAGCTTCCACATCGGCTTCTGCATGCAGCTCGATATCCGCACAAACAAGAATTTCCTCCACGCGAAGGGCGTGGAAATTGACAAAATCTTCACAAAGGTTACGGTTGGCATAGATCGTTTTTTTTGCTTCAGCTAGAATTTCTTTTACCTTTTTGATTTTCAGAAGGTAAAAGCTCAAGATCCCCTCTTCATTTTTGAAGACAAAGTTGTTGACTTGAGTGTTGAGGGCGCCGAGACTATTAATGGCTATCGGCCCCGATGGGGTAAGTTCGCTTCCTTCAATTTTTATAATGTTTGAAAGGGTGGAGCGATAGGATAATTCAAAACCATCTGGGACATTCTGGAATTGGACGATAATATCGATAATCGATTTTTTGATTTCAGTGGGATCATTCCAATCGATATCAGCATCCCATCGTGGGAATTCAACCTGGATATCGATGACCATTCCAGCTAGGTCGGGATGCTCATCCACTTCGATTTCCATCGAGATTTTATTCTCATTTAGATCTCCAAGGAGCTCGTTTTCATCAAATTCCAGCAAGACATCGTATAGAATGCCCATTTGAAGTGCTTTTTCTGATTTGGGGAAGGGCTGGTAGGCGAGCTTTTTTTCTTTTCGATCTGGGAAAACAGGAATCTCGTTGGTTGGTCGGATTTCAATCCAGGCATTTTTTATTCCCGCATAAAGTTTTTCCCCATCAAGATCTTCTACCACCTCGACATCCATGAGTAGTTTTCGGTAGTCATTGATCGTCAGCGCTTTGGAGGGAAGAACCTCTGAAGCTTTAAAAAATTGATCCTTTAGACTTCCGGTAGCGTCAGCGAGTAAATCTGAAATAGGGAGATTGCTCCGGTACCCCAAATCGGTGATTGCGTAGCAAAGAACCTCCAGAATGGTCATCCCTGGGTCATGGGCGTTGTAATCAGTCCAGATTTTTCCAGATAGGCGCTGAATGTATGCTATCGCCTCTTTTCGCAAGAGTTCATAATCCATCACTGGATTTTGAGACTTTTCCTTCGATATGGTTGTCGGTGTGAGCATAGCTTAGGTTTCGTAGGCTTCGTCCATGTCTGAGTCCTCAGAAGAGGCGATCGTTACAGCGGCTTTTATTTCATTATCAGGACATTCGCAGTCCTCGCCTTCTAATATTTCCAATAGATGATCCCCATACTTGCCGATGACACCGGCTGATCCCAAGATTGAAATTCCGGTGCTTCCTTTCGCTTCTTCCACTCTCTTCTTGGAAATAATGCTGCCATCGATAGGGTTTTTGATGATTTGATATAATTCGAAACAGGTCAAAAAGTCCACATAAGACCGCTTTTCGATAAAGTGGAGGATTTGTGAACTGTGAATCTCCCCGGCAAAATCAAATCCTTCCGGCAGCTGATAGGCCCATGGTGACAAAAAGGTTTTGATTTCATCTTCTAGTTTTTTGGTGAAAAAACTAGCGTCAATTCCAGGGCGAAATTTGATTTTGGTCTTGACCTGCAGCTCCTCATAGATGGGATTGGCCACATGAAGAAATACTCCGGGAGGATTGATTTTTTCAAGAAATTCCCGAACCGAGGCGATTAGCGCGACGCTTGCTTTCGGCCTCAGTGGGTCGATCGCGTTTTGATTTAGTACATTGGCTATGATGACAAGGGTCACATGGCGAGGTGCCAATGCCCGGTATTTCTCCAGATTTCCATCGTAGAAGGTGTGATTGAGAACCTTCACCTGATAGATCTCAGGAAACTGCTCCAGTACCAAATGCTCGTAATCCCAGCGGGTAATGGCGCGTTGCTTATGTCTTAGCCTTTCTGAGATTCGCTGATAAAAATTTTCAGGTTGCTCAGGCACTTTCCCACCAAAAGATCCAAATGGCTGCGATATTTTACTGATTTGACTTTGTCCGGATACTAGCTTGGAGATAGAATCGGAAGGAAGTGCTTCAGCCAGCCTGTCCGGATCGTTTTCTTGGTCTTCAAAAGTCACCCGAATCGCCTGAGCTAAAATATGGGTGAACAGTGGGATGGCGTCACTTTTGTTTTCTACTGAAGCTCGGATCCAGGTAAGTCCATCCGAATGGATCGTATGGGAAGCATTCGCTGCTTTGGGAGGCGTGAAGCCAATGATGCCGGTTTGGATCAACCCTTTGGTTTCGTCCACAGTGATATCCAACTTGGCAAAAGGGATCCAGGTATTGTCACTCAAGTAGCTCCAATTGACGGTGGGCACAGGCTTTTCTGGGTTGCCGCTACCGTCCAAGACATGAATCAATAATTGGAATGACTGAGCTGGAAGATGATTTTTTAAACCGATAAAAAGTATCCCCTCGGCTTCATAATCGGGAAGTAGTTTCAAGCCTTTGGGATTGGAATCTAGCTTTGCTTCTCCAAAGGCATCAATATGAAAAAAATCAGATTCGGAATCCTGATCCAATGAAAAACTATCTGTGGCCGTGTAATCCAGTTTAACAGATTTGATCTCAGGTGAATATGGTTCGTTCGGAAGGGTAGTACCTGTCCCCTTGTTTAGGGCAATGATAGCTTTTGCCAAATCACTTGGATACTCTTTATGTCCAAAATCTATTCCTGCCAAGCTTAATCGGAGGAAACCCCTACGAATATTTGGGGTCCATTCCGTAAAAGAGGGCATATCGGGCTCAGCCTGGAATTTGTTTAGAAAAGTACTTGAAAATGAAAGTGCCTGATTGGTTTGAAGGGTTTGGTTATTGGTTTGTTTAAATAGCTTCGGTTGAGGGCCTGCTACCCAAGCCTTATCATCGAGCAGGGCAGTTTGGACTAAAAAGCTCTCGTTTTTACGGTCTTTATTTGTATAGTCAGTATAGTGATCACCAAACTTTGATGGGAGACCAAACCATTCAAAATGAAGCTCTAAGGACTCCAGCTTTTTAGCAAAAACCTCTTTGCTGCCAATATAAAATGAAGAGCCGATTTGAGGCCGAAATCCAAAAGGGAAAATATTCTTGCCCACAGGAAGAATGGATTGATCATTTTGAAGAATGAGGTTTTCCACTCCTTTGACCTCAGTTCGGATATCGATAGCCGTCACTTCGACTTCTTTCAGGACACGATAAGGATAACTTTGAATGGTGTCTGCCAATTCGACTTTCAGGACAGGTTGCTTGGTCTTGAATTTTTGCAACAGCACCTCTTCGGAATATGCGACTACTGCAGCCTCATCGGGGCTCAGATGGATATTCAAAACCAATAGGAGTTGCTCTTCCTCTTGCTGAATCCAATGAGCCTTGGTTCTAAAGCTGTACTTGAGATCTTCAATCTTATCCTCGCCCATTCCTCTTACAGCTTTCAGTTGTTTGAGTTCCTCAAATCGGCCTCCCAATGCGGCTCTTCTGGCAAGGATGTTTTTGGCTGTAGTTTCACCAATATCATAGCCTTGGAAAGGACGGTGTTTGCCAAATTCAGGGTTGTCGAATACTCTTCCCATCTGAGGTTCAATCCCGGCAATATCTGACCATTTGGAAGCCGAATTGATAAAATCTAAGACTGCACTTTCTACGTCCAGCTCAGATTCTGGCAGGTATGGGCTAGCCTCGATCCATTCTTCTTCACCGCTCAACCAGAAGCGAAAAGAGGCGTCTAGATGAAGTGAAAGGAGTTTATCAAGAAGGCCTTCAGTCTTCTTGATGTAAAGGGAAAGCTTGATTTTTCGATGACCTTCCTGTAAGTGGAAGGCAGGTGAAGCAATAGCAAATCCCAAAATGGCCATTTCCCTTTCAGAGTCCGGGAAAAGCGCATCGGGTCGTCCGAATGGTTGCCACCTTCCATCGGCATCGGCTATTTCTCCGCCTTTTCCGTCCGATGAATTTGCGGTGCTGGATTTATAAAATCTCGAATTTTCATCCTGATATAAGGCTTGAATAGCAGCTACTTCTGTTTTGTTGAGAACTTGGTCAGTTGGATTTTTGAAGGTGACCTCTTTCCCCAAATCATCCTTTCCAGCCTTGAAACCCGTGTTTTTTGGTAAAAGGTATTCGTGAACATGCTTGGCTAGCTGAAGAATCAGATAGGCTTGATCTGCCTCGGCTGGTTTTTCGCGAAGCTTCAAAACATCTCGGTAGAAAAAATCCAGATGCTTTTTGCTCAAGCTGTTCAGCTCTTTTTGAGCGAGAGAGAAGGCTTGAAGAAATGCCAGGAAAAGCGCAAAGTGAGGGGAGTTTCTTTCGTCTTCGCTGATCTTTTTTTCGAAAAACGGCTTCCAGTCTCCATTGAATTCCACTATTTCCTTATCCCCAACTTTCTTGGATTCAGCAAATCGGAGTTGCTCGGCTATGCCAATTGCGAAAGCCTTGAGCTCATCCAACTTCCTGGCATCTACGGCCACATAGCTAGGCAAGAGGCTTTCCAGCAGCCGGTTTCCCCGGTTGGTTCCGCTTCCTGGAGCGACTAGGCTATGGCAGTTGTCTTGACTCATAGTTCGGTGTCTGTAGCTTCAATACTTAGGTATGGATAGACTAGATTTTTTCGGTTGTTGGTGGCAATGATTCGATAGTTGATGAGCACTTCCACCTTGCCTTCCTCATAATTTGGACGCATATCGATCTCCTCCGCTTTTACTCTTGGTTCATGAAATAAAATGGCCCGTTTGATTCTGTTGATGATGATGCTAGCCGTGGTGACATTGAGCGCTTCGAAAAGCAGGTCTTCCATGTTGGCCCCATAATCCGGTCGCATGACTCTTTCCCCAACTGTGGTATTCAGCAGGATGATGAGACTTTGCCGAATGTCCTCTTCCTTTTCAGCCAAGACTACTTCAGCTGAGCCTTTGTCAAAGGATACCGGGAATCCCCAGCCTCTTCCCAAAAATGAATTATTGTCTTCCATATCATCCAATGATTACAGTGGGTTCGCCAATGACTGCTGATGCGCCACATCCACAGGTGTCTCCAACTCGCAAGGCTGGTACGCCTCCGATCATTACTGTAGCACTTCCAATGGTAAATGGGCTAGAGGTCGGCTGATGTCCAGAGGGCGGTAAGGCACAGACGTGCATATCGCCCATTACTGCAGCCGGCATACCTCCGATAAGTACGGTTGCTTGTCCGGGCCCAACGATGGTTCCTCCGTGATTTGTAAGATCGGTGACTCTTGCTGCTGCTGGCATAGCTTAGTTGATTTGTACAATTGATCCTCGTATTTCTGTATTCCCTGAGGAAGTAAATGCTGCTGAAGCACCACCTTCAGCATTCAATCCTGCCGAGGCTTTCAATTCTATATTGGTGCCTTCCATAATAATGTCCCCAGATGCCTTGATCTGTATATTGCTATTACTTTCTAGCTCTATTCCTTCACTGCTCATCTGAAAGCGGTTGCTATTTTCATCCTCTAATAAAATGCTCCCATCTTCTTCACTGATGAAGATTTGATTGCCGTTTGGCGTATCGATTTTGAGTGAAACTATCTCATCATTGAAGAGAATTCGCATTCCGGATCGTGTGAAGATTCCCTTTTCGTGGTTGTCATCTGACGGCTCCAGAGGTGCTGCTTTGGCACTGCTGTAGAGTTTGCCAAGGACTACTGCATCCCGTGGGTCTTCGTTGATAAACCCGACGATTACTTCATCTTCGATTTCTGGATAGAAAAAGCTGCCCCTGCCATCTCCGGCATCAATTTGGGCTAATCGTGCCCAAATCCCTTCCTCCTCGGCTTTGATCATAGGGATGACGACTTTTACTCTGTATTCTCCATCCGGATCGTCTTGTAGCATCGTCACTTTTCCAACCTGCAGTCCTTTGATAGCGGGTAAAAGTCCTGCTGCTGGAGCGTCCTGAATATCATCATAAGTGTAAGCAATGAGCTTTGGGTCCAGACCAATTCCTAAGTGAGTAAACCATTTCTGATTTGGGGAAATCTCGTGATACACCGAAGAGACAAAGGCTTTTCCATTAAATCGATCTCCAAATCCTTGTAGGGATACCAAATCACCCGGACGGATACTGTTATTTCCCAAGGTCTTCAGTCTACCTTGGATTTTGGATAGTCTGCTTCGGAAAAGATTGGTGTCGGCCCAAGATTGAAGTTCCTCGTCTTTTTTGGGTCCGCCATGCTGTAGCTTGTTTTCGCTGAGCCCAATGACTGCTGCTAGGTCATCCGGACTGATGTTCCCATGGATATCCAAATTGGGGTTGGCAGATTCTTTTTCTTTCAGTTCTTGGAGGGATGCATCCCAACTCACAGCCTTGCTGGAAGAGTATTGTCTTCGTGCATCCATTTCAGCTTCAAAGCTGATCACATTCATTCCAAACTCCAGTTCAAGTACCGGTTCGCTGCCAGTGTCAGGTTTGAAAACTTCTACCTCTCCTGCAGCTACGCGGACTATTTTCCCAGCGGATTCTGCTCTGGTAAGCATAAAATCCCAATCTGAGCAATAATACTGCACCATTTCAGCATGATTTGGCTGGGTGCTTTCCACGTTTGCACTCAGGTCAGGATAGCTGCCAATTAAAGTTTCAATGATTTCTGAATCGGAAGAATCAAAAAAGTAATTGTTCTTCCTTCCCACGGTCATCCGAATGACAGGATCTCGAAGCTCCAAAACCAGCTTGGAAGAATCCTTGCTGATATCCAGACCATGTTTAATGATGATTCCTTCGAATATTTGTTCCTCATCATTATTGTAGCCTGCCTTGATTTCGATTTTTCTCCCTGGCACAAATAAGTCCCCGTCGCTTAATTCGAATTCACCCGTCGCCACATCTCCATCAAAGAGCACCAATTTGGCAGCGGGAACCTTGTTGATAGCATAAGTCACAGCAAGCATGGCAACTCCCACAGAAGCAGGGAGCTCCTGACCTTCCGAAAGGATGGTATAAGTAGCCAAATCTGGATTGGTACGAGTGCTTACGGGAATGATGGGCATAGATTAATTCTTTTGAATGGGAGGAAAGGAAAGCTCCTGTCCTATTTCTAGTTTTCGAAAATTTTTTAATTGATTGATTCGTGCTATTTCCAAATAATATTTTTGGCTACCATAGACCCTCTGGCACATGATAGGAAGTGTATCTCCTGCTTTTACCACTCGGACATGGGTGAGATCCGGGGAGTTACGTGCCGTTTCTGCTGCCTGTTCTTCTCTGGAAATGGATTGTTTGAATTTAGCTGAAATCGTTGCCCGGATAGGAAGGCCTGCCGAATTGAAGAGTTTGTAATTAATCGTAGCACTTTCGAGTACTCCCCGAAACTGAAAAGCCCCCCAATTGATTTGTAGGAAATTGGGTTTGTGGGTATCAGATTGGATTTTTTGTGTGATATCCAAGAATCGCTGAATGGCCCGATCCACATGTTTATCCTCTTGGATAAGTTGGATCGCTGATACTTTGTCATTACTGATCAATTCTGTGTTTGGCTTGCTATCACCCAAATAATCCAGATTGAGATCTCCAGGAGAATCTTTTCCCGGTGGTGAGGCAGCTGTCGCATCAAATAAAAACTCGAAGGTGACGGATTCAGATTGGTTGGAACGAAATTGATTTTGGGCTCCATCTGCGAGTCCCTCTTCTGGCACCCATTTATTCTGAACCTCCTGACTATAAGAAGTCGGATTGTACATGACGACATACGTTTGCCTGGAGGAAGTGAAAAAGTCATCAGAAAATGCGGTGATTTTCAGTTTTTCCAGACCTCCTAACGGTGAGAATATGTCTTTAAGTGCCATGGGATTAGCGTTCGTTTTTATTTTTGATCAGATGGACGATTTCTTCCATTCCTTTTTCCAAAGCTTCCACTCGAGGAATCGGTCGTTTTGTACCAGTCGGCTTTTCATCTGCCGTATCTACGGTCGTACGAATGATTAATTCTTTGATTTCAATGGGCATATCAAATCGATAAAAGGTCTGAGGGGTCAATTCTTCGGTAGTACTGATAGGCAAATTCAATCGACTCGATCATCAGGGTGTTTTCCATCGCATTGAGCCCTTCGATGCTCCACTTGACAGGCCAGGCATTGATGAAATTCCAAGCCTGAAGTGGCAGGTGCTGCTCATTGAGTAGGATTACGGTAATGTCCTGTGCTTCGAATTGAAAAGCTTCCACCGAATCCTTAAACCACTTCATCAGTTGGGACCCGACTAGCATTCCTCTTTTCATGGTAAGATTGGTGTAGGAAACTGGATTAGGCATTCGATGCTTGAATCGATTTTCTCCTCCTTCAGCATATTCCTCTACTCCTATTTCCACGCTTAGGCCGCCTACTTCCTGAAATCCTACATCCGGTATTCCCGGATATTTGAGTAGTAGGCCCTCAAATCGAACCAGAAAATGAAATCCGGTGGGTGGATAGAAAAGCGCCATGGATTAGGGAGTTTCGATGGAAAGTCCTTCGTGGCAAAGCTCGATCGTCTCGATGGCCACCTCATTCCCCGTGGAGTTGAGCGAAGGACCTTCTACCTTGCAGGGCCAGGCTTCTTTGACCTTCCATACCATCACTGGTTCGTGTTCTTCATTGAGAAGGCTGATGGTGAGATCCCGACGTTCGATATTATTTTTCCTGACTGTATTCAGCCATTGGAAAAACTCATTATCCGCTCGAAAAACCCCTCTTTTGAGTGTGATATTGCTGTATTGAGGAATGCCGGGCATTTTACTGACGTGGTATTCCAGAGAGCTTCCTTCTCGATAGTCTATAGACTGAAGCTCTACGGTCAGGCCGGACACTTCGGTGAAACCTATTCGGGTACCGCCCCACTCTACCTGAAAGTGAAAGACGGAAACTGGATATGCTACTGCCATGGTATTGAGATTTTAATGGTTTATGATTCTTGAAGTTTGTGAGAGAATTTAAGGATGATGAATTCTGCAGGTCGTACTGCTGCCAATCCGATTTCTACATTCATCCTTCCCTCGAGAATGTCTTGAGCTGTCATGGTACTACCGAGACCTAGCCGCACAAAAAAGGCGTCTTCTGGTTTTGCACCAGCCAGTGCACCATCTCTCCAAAGCTTGGAAAGGAAGTTTTCGATCATGGTTTTCACCCGAAGCCAGGTGTTGGCATCATTGGGCTCGAAGACCACAAATTCGGTTGCTTTTTTAACTGATTCTTCAATGAAAATGAAGAGTCGTCTCACGGGTACGTAGCGCCATTCATTATCATTTCCTGCTAAGGTTCGGGCTCCCCAGACTAAAGTTCCTTTTCCGGTGAAGCTGCGAATGACATTGATAGACTTTCCTGAAGCAGCATCTACGTTAAGAGATCCTTGTTGCTCGTTTGTCACTTTTATGGAAGGTCCGACGATAGATCGTACGCTGATATTGGCAGGGGCTTTCCAAACGCCTCGTTGACTGTCCACTCTGGCATAAATACCGGCTATCGCTCCGCTTGGGGGAAGAGTCACATAGAATTTTGCTATTTCGGCTAGAATAGCCCGGTGGAGGCTCGGATCATTCGTGGCGATCCAGTCGAGCGTCTGCCCATTTGCATCTGTTGGGGTAGCTGGAGCAGGAGTTTCGGTTCCTTCATAGCTACTGCTTTGTGTGATAGTAATTGAGCTATTATCAAAACCATAATTCAAGGCTGATTTGAGCTTGGGGTAATATGCCGCTCCATATTTCAGATCTGAGATACCGAATGAACCTCTGAAATTGTCCGCATCTGTAATGGGGCCTGCTCCTTCCTCTTTTACATCCATGATGACAAAGCGATCCTGAAGCTTTTCGCATTGAGCAAGAGCTTGCTCATATACCTGTCCTGCATTTGCCAGTGAGAGATCATCCGGAAAAAGTATCAGTGTTGGTTCATCTACTTTTTCCAAAGCCGCTAATCCTCCCAGGAGACTGGTGCTGTCTGTCGGGTCTCCAACACTCGGCCCTGCGGTGAAGTCATTGACTGATATGATGTAACAGGGTCCACCTCCATTGTCAAAAAACATACGAAGGCTATAATACATCTTATAGACAGAGGCCGATGAGGTCAAAGCAGCTGAAATAGTTCGCTCAGTGAGTTTGGTAGGAGGACCTCCATAGGTATCCGTGATCGTGATGGAAATTGCCTCCGGGTTGGCCTTGCCAAAGATGGACTCATATTCAAGCATGGAGGTGATTCGAGTAGGAACACCCCGTACATCTTCTCCGTTTTTTGTAGCCTTATCGGTATGACCAATGAAGGCAGGTATGGCTGTCTCTACTGCTGCCACTGATGCAGGAAGTGTAGAGATCTCCTCTATATAGACGCCTGGTGTGAAGTAATTTGCCATGGTTTTATGTTTTAATGGTTAGATCAACTTTCTTGAAGTTTGTGAGAGAATTTCAGGATAATGAATTCTGCAGGTCTGACGGCTGCCAATCCGATTTCCACATTCATGCGGCCTTCCAGAATATCCAATGAGGTCATAGTCTGACCCAGTCCTACTCGGACAAAAAATGCCTGTTCAGGTTTTGCCCCAGCCAGGGCTCCTTCCCGCCATAGGCCGGACAGGAAGTTTTCGATCATGGCTTTTACCCGCATCCAAGTATTTGCATCGTTGGGTTCAAAAACTACAAACTCAGTAGCTTTTTTGACCGACTCTTCCACAAAAATGTAGAGCCTTCTGACTGGAATGTATCGCCATTCATTGTCATTTCCGGCCAGTGTTCTAGCTCCCCAGACCAAGTTGCCTTTGCCTGGGAAAAGCCGAATGGCATTGATTGATTTTCCAGAGGTAGCATCCACATTGAGTGGCTCCTGATCTGGCGATGAGAGAAGCACAGATGGCTGAGATACGCCGCGCAGGCTCACATTTGCCGGTGCTTTCCATACGCCTCGTTGACCATCTACGCGAGCATATACTCCCGCCATTGCTGCAGAAGGATAAAGAGTCATTACCTTGGATTCAAGCTTCGCCTTGATGGCATTGTAGAGTGATTTTTCAGCCTGGGGGATTCGAAGAGTGCCTCCAGGGCTAATAGTAGCTCCTCCGTCTCCATTGTCTGTATAAGTCAAAGCCAAGCTTTCGCCAGCGCTTCCTTCTGCAGTAGCTTCAATGATGATCGTAGCTCCTGACCTTCGGGCGGTGTAGTTGGGATTTGCAGCTGCTTGGATGGCTACCAGTAAGTTTTCCGCTGATCCTGCATTGGCTGAAGGGCCAGGCTCTTTGGTGAAATCCGGGCCTTCTGTAAATGTGTCAGAATCGATTGTAAAGGAGTCCCCGTCCAGATTGGCGTTGTTGGTGATTTGGATAATGCCCACTGCCCGGCCGCTACCCGTTCCCAGCATTTCTAGAGGCATTTGGTGAAAAGGGCCTTGGGCTGTACCACCCCGATTGTCTGTCAAAATGAGCGTTTTTTCATTGAAGTTTCTGAACAAAAATGTTTTCAAACCAGGATAGTAAGCCGCTCCATATTTCAAGTCGGATGTGCCTACCTGATTTCTGAATGCCGTGGCATCCTCAAGGGGTGTATTGTTGGTAATGTGTAGGACATCCATTATCGCAAAGCGATCCTGAAGCTTTGCACACTGTGCCAAAAGCTGGTCATGTAGTGTGGTACGGTTGACATCAGAAAGAACTGCCGCTTCGGGGACTACAAGAAGTGTTGGTTCGTCCTCTTCCTCTAGAGCAGCTAAACCTGCCAGTAAGGCTGCAGGATCAATTTCATTTCCACTGGGATTGGAAATGTGAGTGCCTACAGATACGATATAGCATGGCCCACCTCCATTTAGGAAGTAGAGATAGACATGGTAGGGTAATAAGTAATTGGAAAAATGGCTAGGGTCGGTAATCGTATAGCCCGGTTCGGTGCTCGTCAAGCTGACCTCATACCTTTCATAAAAAGAGTCCCCAAATATTTCTTTAAACTCCAGATAGGAAGTGATCCGGGTTGGTTTATTGTTTGGGATTGGTTCTCCGTTTTTCTCGCGCTTGGCGGTGTAGCCGATAAAGGCCGGGATCGCAGTGGCTATCGGTACGACGGAGGCTGGAAGAGTGGATATTTCTCGGATATATACTCCGGGTCTTTTAAATTCTGCCATGGTCTGTGATGCTAGATGTATACATAGATTTCGGATATGGGGTCTCCTCCGTCAGTCTTGACAGGGCTGTGCCGGAGAGGATTGGGTAAATGAGAAAATAAAACCCGATTGCCTGGATTTCTTCGGAGCTCAAGGTTGAGCTTGGGCCTTTCGAAATATGGAATGGGTACCTGCGATCTGAAAATGACCGTTTCGTGATCATTGATCCGGATATCTGGATGGGGAGTACTTCCCAACTGATCAAATTGATATTGTGAATAGGGAGAGCTTGGTGGATTTTCCCTGTCCTCGATGATCAGGGTAGATGAGCTCAAGTCTATTCGATTATTTTGGTTGACGATGTAGTACGTCCACTTTGAGGTCTTTCTGTTTAGTTGTAAGCGATAAAACTCTTGCAATCCATACAAATGATCCGGTGAGTTGCCGTATCGAATCTGTACTAACCCAAGGCTATTTGATAAATTTGGATCCGCGGATAAAAAAAAGTCACGCGTCCAAAGCGTCGTGGTATCTAAGTCATTTCGGAGTCGAATTGTGTACAATCCTTCCTTTTTTTCATTTAGATTGATTTCAAATCGAACCTTCCCATCGGGCTCAGCTTGAATATTTCGGTCTACAGGAAATGCTTGGCCATTGAAATCCTGGCCTGAGCTGATTTTGTTCCCATCCGAATCCAGGACTTGAAGAATGACTGTACCGGGATTTGGGTTTAGTACTAATTCTGAGCTGAATCTCATGGGACGTCTTCCGTCCAAGATCTCATGTTCTAGGGACTCTGGATTCGAGGAATCGGTGGAGGCTTGGGCAGGGAGATTTTGAAAATGTAAAAAGTCACCTGAAGAAAATTTTCTGGGTAGTTTGTCAAAATCGCTGACAGTTTGGATAAAAGCCTGATCATTACTCTGAAGCAAAAAAGTGAATGTTTTCGGCCGAGGAAGATCTATTTCAGGGCTTACTAGGTCATTTTTTGCCCGATATAAAACTAAGGTGCCATTGGGAGTATCTCTAAAAAGCATTCGCCCACTTTTTAAAAGGTTCTGCGTTTCTTTGGTGGGAATTAGGTTTAGGTTTCTTCCTTTCCCATTTGCGAAAAACTCGTGTCGTATCGAAAGCTCGAAAAGTCTCTTGTAGATGATATTCATGACTTATGCTGGCTTTGTGTGAATATCTGCTCGATCGGCTCACCCTGCTCGAGGACTGCATTTTCCTGAATGCTGATGGTCTTGATTTTATACAGCACACTGGGCAGGTATTTTGCACCTACCACAGACCAGAAATTGTAAAGCTGCTCAAAGGAATAGCTGTACAATTCCACTACTATCTTTTGAAGATTGGGATCGAAACTCCCCAAGCCGGGGCTGTTTTCAGGCGTAAAGACGTTTTTGGATTGGAAAAAGGAAATCGCATAGCTTAGCTGCTTTAGCCCTTCCACATAATCATCCGAGGAGTTGTTAGGATTCTTATTTTGAAAATTAGCAGTGATTAGGACGTAGAGGTTGAGTCGGATTTCGGGGTTTCGCTTCTCGACTTTTCCCACTGCATTGACGAATCGGTTTTGCTGGTCTTTATTGACCCGCTCTTCCTCAATATTGATCAGGGAAATGCCCAAAGATTGATCAGGAATGGCTATTCCAGCTTCATTGGTTACTCCAGAGAGATAAATCCGAGTTGTCGTAGGATCGCCTACCTTTAGTTTGATAAAGGTGTTTAACTCATCCGTAAGAAATTCTAAAACAGAATGGATCATCGACTAAAAGTGAAAGAATGAAAGAATGAAAGAATGCAAAGACTCACATAAGGTATTGAAGTGGCTTGGGCTTTGATAGGAAAAAATCAGATTGAAATAACTTGAAAAACTCTGAAAAAAATATTTTAAATATTTGAAAATCAAATGATTATAAATCAAAAAGATTTTAAAAATAATCTCTATCTTTTTAAGATCTTAATTGCTTTTTATTTGATTAAAGAATTAAAAAAATTTAAATATTGAATTTTAACTAGAAATTATTTAACAATATTTTTATAAAACCACTGATCGTAAGGAAGTAATTCAAACCCATCTGGACGCCACTTGTATTCTCCTATTCTTTGATTGAGTTTTTCCCAGAGCGAAGATTCCAGAAGCCTCTCCGACTCGGTGTGTTGATGTAGATCTGAGAGCAAATGAAAGGCAGAATTCAATCGAATGCTAGCCTTATGGCTCCATCGAGAAAGGAGTTTTCGAAAGTTTTCCATTTTGTACTCAAGCCAGTCCATATCTTTCTGCTCAAACAAAATCATTAACTCCAGCATTTTTGATCCCAAATAATAATCCGGAACCGATTTGAGGCGGGATTGGCAATCATGAATTAACTTCAGTGCAGGTTTATACTTTTCTAAGGAGAAAAACGTCAAAGCTTTCCAATATTCCCAGTGTGGATTTTTCTGAAGTTCGGGTCCATTAAGTTTTTGATGGATTACCTGAAGTGCCTCGTCCCATTTTTTTTGATGAAATAGTGAAAGGAAATAATATTGAAAAAATGTCGATGGAACTTCCTGATTTTTGAGTTTTGATTGTAGGTATTCTTCGCAAAGGGATTGAGCCGGTAGAAAGTCCATTTTTTCGAAGAGTAATTGCAGCTTGGCATGAAGAAATTCACAAAAAGCAGAGTAGTCCTCCGGTTCGGAAAACTCCTCACTCTCTACTTGCGCCATCAATAGGCTCGCCTCCTCATAATCGTTTTTTTGAATCGAATTTTTGAGGCTGCTTACCAGTCCCCATTGTTTCCGATTTGCATTCAGTTTTTGAATCATCTGTCTCAACCATCGATTAGAGCCATGCAATTTTCCATCAGTTTGCATTTCGGATTGGCTTACTAATACTTGCAAATGACATTTGATGGCAAGCTCGAGCTCCGGAAGGTCTTTGGTACTGAGTACGTGGCCCGATCCGTATTCCTGTCCTATGGAGAATACAGTCAGTGCCAAATCGTGAAAGCCACCTTCAATGGCCAATTCCAGGCTCTTTTGAAGGAGTTTTGACCCTTCGTCTCGTAGATTTCGGGCAAGCAGCAGTTGAGATTGTAAGATTAATTCCGAACACCTGATGCGCTGATGGGCTTTGGTATTGACTGCAGATGGCTTGATCAAAACAGAGATTTCCTTAATCTCTTCCTTTAGCCGCTTTTTCAGCTGGGGAAAAGCATTGCTTTGATGATTAGGATAAAGTCTTTTTGCAAAAAAGTCATCCTCTTCATGAGGATTTCTAATCAGCAATCTAAGAAGGTCTAGCTTTTTTGATCTGGCTGTGTTTCTTGCAGAAGCTAAATGAAATAATTGTTCCTTTTCCTGTGTAGAAAAAGCATTCAAAATATCGTTGAGACGATCCATTTGTGAACTGGGTTAAAAAAGTAAGAACCAATCTCAAATAACACTTTAAATCGCTGAAATACAAATGTTTGAACTCTTATTTCAAGATAAAGACATTCGTTTTTTCCATTTTATATTTTCGTTCAAGCTCCTTGAACTCACTCAGTAATTGCTCAAAGTCACCATGTGGATCATAAACCACTTCAGGCATTTGCTTATTGATCATTCTAAAAAGCTGCACTTTTCTAGCGAAGGTTCGTTCCTTCTCCAAAAGCTCCTGGGATAAGTAGTAATTTAGAAAGGGGCCTTTCATGGAATGGTCTTGATATAAAGAAAGGTCACCGTCCAGCACTAGGACACTTTTTCCCGGCCATTGTGGATTTGCAGATTCCGTTAAGAAGTATTCCGATTGTAGCGATTTGTTTTCTGCCCAAAACCACCAGGAACCAATAGGCAGAAAAACGACTAGTCCCCAAAAGCCTATCTGAACAGGGATCTTTTTCTTTACTCCTAAGAAAAAAGCGGTAATCAAATAACTTATTAATGGGAGAAAAACCATCATTTCCAAAGCTGCGTGATGGCTGGAAATGAAAATGGCTAAGCCAGAGAAGATTGCCCAGAAAAATAAAATTTGCCGCTGTTTCTGCTGATTGATGGAGGCTCCTTTAGATAATACTCCAAAAAAGTACCCTAAAAATCCCAAAACAAGTGGAAATGCAAAGAGAATTCCTAATGTGGCGAAGGTATGAAACTGGTATGTTTCGGATGTGAAACTCAAAGGCCAAATTCTCAGAAAATCTTCCAGCCCATTCGACCAGAAATAATAAACCACGATAAGTAACAAAGGTGTGAAGTAGCCAATCAGCGATAGGATCAACTGCCTAAAGCTAAATCCACTAATGGTCACTCCTACGATAATCAAAAAGGGAAGAAAAACGATATAAATGGGATGAAAGCCCGTAGCCAAACCCCCATAGATTCCAATTAATAAGGTCGCCTCACTGCTTTCTTTTTGGAGGATGGTCTGGGAGAATAGCTGTGATAGCGCAAATATCACAAAGGTACTACCCAATAGTGCCGGACTTAGGCTCAGCATATCAAAGCTAATATGGAATAGGCTCAGCAAAACAATAGCCGGGATAAACGTATTTTCATCAAAGACGCGGTATCTGATGAGAGCGCTGTTCCAGTAGATCACTTGTATGAAAATCAAAATCCTACCGATGATTTGATAGGCGAGAGAGCTCCCTCCAAATATCCAATCTATCAGAAAGAAAAAGCCAGCCGACAAGGGACCTGTGTCATCTACTAAATCGCGATAGAAGAGCAATCCATCTCCCAATCGCTCACCGAGCAGCATCCAACTCATTTGAAGCTGAGTGAGCGGGAGGTCCGCAAACACCAAATAAAGAATAGTCCAGAGGAGTAGAAAAAAGACTACACCGATTATTCGGAATGGATCGTTTAATTTGAAAAATTGAAACAAGGCTGTAGAATTGGGGTTAGCTGGGTCGAAATTAAAGCTTGCCCAAGTATTTCGCTAAATTTGTACCATAAATACTTCAAATGGAAAGCAAAAGACAACAAAAACACGCAAAACTTCTGCAGAAGGAGTTGGGAGAAATATTTCAAAAAGAGGCTAAACACCTGGTAGGAAAGGCAATGGTGACGATTACGAGGGTTTTTGTCAGTCCTGACTTAAGTGTTGCAAAAGTTTACCTTAGTTTTTTGCTTGCAGACCCGCAGTCTACTTACGAGCTCATTCAAGAGCACAAAAAAGAAATTAGACATCATTTGGGAAGGAGAATCGGCAAGTCTGTTCGAATTATTCCTGAGTTGGCATTTTTTCCGGATGAGTCAGCGGCTTATGCCCAGCATATGGATCAGGTGATCTCAGGATTGGAGATTCCGCCTGCGACAGATGAGGAGGAAGATGAGTCAGATGAAGATTAATTCCTTGGATACTTGAACCTCAGCTATTTTATAGCGGCCCGGTATTTTCGCAGTAAAAAGAAGCGAAACTTTATCACGGTGCTTTCGACTATTTCCATGATTGGAGTGGCAGTTGGTACAATGGCATTGGTGATAGTCATGTCCGTATTCAATGGACTGGAAGATCTAATTCGGGGACTATTTGCCAGCTTCGATGCGGAGTTGAAAGTAGAGGCTGTGCTCGGGAAAAGTTTCGAAGTGGATTCTTTATGGTTAGATGGGATCCAAAACGTAGAGGGAGTAGCTGTCCTTACCGAAGTGATCGAAGACAATGCACTTCTGGACTACAATGGCAATCAATTGGTAGCTACTATCAAAGGAGTTTCGGATAATTTTTTGGAGCAGGACCGTTTTTCCAGAGGGTATTTTTGGGGTGACACCACGCTGGGAAACGACCTCAGACCCGGCGCCATTATGGGTCGTGGAGTTGGTTTTTTCTTGTCAGTAAATCTCAAGGATGTCAATGTTCCCTTAAAGGTCTTTTACCCAAAAGCTCCTCGAAGCGCCGCTACTCTCAATCCCAATCAACTTTATTCCTCTGCTTCGCTTGAGCCGGTTGCATTTTTCTCAGTCGAGCGTCAATTCGATGATGAGTATGTAATTGCCCCCTTGAAGTTCACCAGAGAGCTATTGAACTATGGAAACAAACGGACTTCTCTGGAAATCAAGATTTCGGATGGATATTCTATTGATGAGGTACAAGAAAATTTGAAGGCTCACCTGGGATCTGATTTTTCAGTAAAAAATACCGATGAGCAACATGCCGGCTTGCTCCGCACAGTCAAGCTTGAAAAGCTTTTTGTTTTTTTGACCCTGAGCTTTATTCTGGCCATTGCCTCCTTCAATATCTTCTTTTCCCTCAGTATGCTCGCAATTGAAAAGAAGAAAGACATTGCTATGCTAAAGGCTTTGGGAGCAAAGGATAAGCTAATTCAGGAGATATTTTTGAAGCAAGGTGCGATGATAGCCGTGGTAGGTGCTGCAATAGGCTTAGTCTTGGGATTTGCCATCGTTTGGCTACAGGAGAGTTTTGGATTGGTGTCATTAGGAATAGCCTCTGCAGTTGTGGATGCTTATCCGGTTCGAATGGTTTGGACTGACTTTGCTTGGATCACTGTGGTGGTCATTTTGATCACATTGGTAGCTTCCTGGAGACCAGCCTGGATCGCCTCAAGGGTAAAGACTACCGACGAACTCTAGTCCTGACAGGCTTTTTTAATGACTTCTTGGGCGGCTTTCATTCCCCAATTGGCTGCAAGCTGTAGGTTTTCGCAGGCTTCTTGATTTCTTTTCATCCGGAGGAGCGTGATTCCTCGGTGATAGTAGGCCGTAGGAAGCGTGGGATCTATGCCTATCAATTGAATAAAGTCTGCCAGTGCCTCTTCCAATTTACTCTGTTGGTAGCGAGCTTGTCCCCTGGCTAGGATGATTTGCGTATTGGTTTCATCCAGAAAAAGCCCTTCGCTGTAGTATTTTTCGGCTTGTGCCCATTCTTGCTGCCTGGACGCAATCGTTCCTAGGTATAGATATAATTCAGCGTCTTGATTGTCCAAAGCAAGGGCCTGCCTAAGGTCTCTCTCTGCCAATTTCCAATTTTCTCTTTCTAAAAAATAATAGGCCCGTTTTTTCCATACCTGGGGTTCATTGGGTTTGTTTTTTACGGCAATATTTAGCGGCTCGATTAATTCTTCAGGGTTTTTCCCCCGAATGAAAGCCAGCCGTTCTTGTGCTAGAAAGTGATCAGGATCTATTTCCAAAGCTGTGATTAAAGCAGATTCCGCCTCATTGCTCCGATCGAGTGAAAGCAAAGCTTGGCTTTTCTCAGTGAGATAGTCTGGTTCGGGTCGGATCTCAATCGCCTGGTCAAAATACTCATTGGCTTTTTCATAGTTTTCCATCCCCATCTGACAAAGCCCAAGGTGGTAGAAAACTTTTGCTGATAGATTTCCCTGAAGGGTGAAAATTCCCGATACGCCAGCTTGCGTGGAATTTTTTTCGAAAAAGATTTGATTGGTTTCTCCTTTGGGAAGATTTTGAAAGGTCAAAAAATCCTTTTCTGCAGCTTCAAACCTTTCCATTTGAAGAAATATTCTCCCACGACTGAAGTAGGCGGAGGCCAGTTGTGGGTTCAAATTGATGGCTTGATTGTAGTATTCGAGTGCGAACGGAGTGTTTTCTCCAGGAAAGGACTCATAGACCTGACCCATATACCAGTGAGCAAGCGCATCTTGGGGATAGCTTTTCAGCCAGTTTTCCAGATGAAAAAAAGCCGCTTCCTGATCCTCACGATCCATGGCTTCCAAGGCAGCCTCAAAGTCATTTTTTGGGCTGTTTTGTCTGGCAAGGCCAAAACCGCTGAGGGAAATGAATAAAAGGACAAGAAAGATTCGGGTCATTCAGGAATTGTTTTTCTCAAATTTAAAATTCACAAATTTAGGATTCAAAAAAGCGAAACTCTGATCAGTGGTTCAAGAAGGTGCTGAGTTGAAAAGATTTTCTGGTATAAATGTCTGAAAATCAATCAATAAGTTGTTGCCCTCAGGCTATGTGAAAGATGATTTTCAAAAAAAACAGGCTAAATTTGCCAGAAGGCACATTTATTGAATCACCCCTTGAACTCAAAAAATACGATAATGAACAAGCATATAGTATTCCTGGCGCTAACTGTGACACTACTTTCCGGTGAGCTTTTGGCCCAAGAAACCAATGAAAATGCACTTCAATCAGGCACAATCGATGAGCAGTTTGACTATATCTACGGAGCTTCAAATAATTATCAAGATTATAAAGTCGTCAGAAGGTCATTTTTGGATCGATTAAAATCAAATATGCTTGACTCCATCCAAACCATGCGAGGAGAGGTTTTGGAACTTAAAAAAGATGTACAAACCCGACAGGACTCTATTCGATCTATTCAAAACCTCCTTGCACAGACTGAGTCCGAAAAGCAAGAGGCAATAGCTGCCAAGGATAATTTCAACTTCCTTGGACTTGGTATTCAAAAAGGGGTCTACTCTACGTTTATGTGGGTTTTGGTAGGAGCCTTAGCGGCAGCTTTAGCCCTTTTCTCTTTTAAATATTTCCGAAGTTTTTCAAAGATCAAGAAGGCCGAAAAAGACCTCGCCGAACTACAGGAGGAATTTGAAAAGCACCGCAAAAATACCTTGGAGCGGGAGCGCAAACTCAAGCGAGAACTAATTAATGCCCAAATGGGTAAATCCTGACTTGAAAAGTCTCCATGAAGGATTATGACTATGTGGTAATCGGACTCGGGGCTGTAGGATCTGCCGCCCTTTATTTTCTCTCGAAGAGCGGAAAGAGGATTCTTGGAATCGACCGCTTTGACCCACCGCATAGCATGGGCTCCTCACATGGAGAAACCCGAATCACCCGACTGGCTGTGGGTGAAGGAAGAGAGTATGTCAAGTTTGCTCGTCGATCCCAAGAGATCTGGCAAGAAATCGAAAAAGAGGCAGAAATTGAGCTTTTCAAACAAGCAGGAGGACTTTTGATCGAGTCCGGCCAAAAAGCTTGGGTTAAGTACGGGGGCTCTAGCTTTTTTGATCAAACCAAACAAATCGCTGATTCAGAATCTATTCCACACTCGATTTTTGATCAGGAGAAATTGATTGAAGAATTTCCTCAGTTCCATTTTCAGGAAAAAGTAAGAGGGTACTTTGAGCCAAGTGCAGGATTTGTCTTTCCTGAGAAAACCATACAAGCCCAATTGGATCTTTCAGTAAAGAATGGTGCTAACGTCCGAGTTCATCAGCCGGTGTTGGGTATTCAGCAAAAAGGGGGATTCGTTGAAATCCAACTTCGAGAGGAAACCCTTCGTGCCAAAAAAGTAATCCTATCTGCCGGCGGTTGGGTAAAAGATTTTATCGATCCAAGCTTTCAGAAGAAGTTTAAAATCTGTAGACAAGTGCTTCACTGGGTGAAGATGAAGGAAGAAAGTCCTTTGAAATCCTTGAACGCCGTATTTATGTGGGGATATGGTCCAGAGCCCACAGATTTCTTGTATGGTTTTCCAAGCCAAGATCAGGAAACGGTGAAGATAGCTTCCGAGCAGTTTTTGGAAACTGAGCATCCGGAGCAGATCGATCGCTCTGTAAGTAAGCTGGAGCAAGAAAGGTTTTGGAAGGAAAAATTAGAAGGAAGATTTTCGGGCTTTTTGCCTGAAATCGTGCGCAGCGAGGTTTGTTTCTACACTGTTACCGAAGACGCACGGTTTATTTTGCAGCTGCACCCGCAGATGGATCGGGTTTCAATAGTTTCTGCTTGCTCAGGACACGGGTTCAAGCACGCTAGTGCTTTAGGGGAGATGCTAGCGGCTCAAGTTTTAGGCGAATAATCCTTTACTCAAATTTCCATTTTTTGGAAGCTTCTTTTCAATCAAAAGGCTATTTTTGCATCAATATTAATTCAGAATGGCTAAAAAAAGGGGAGCGGCGTTAGAAGATCACGAGAAGCGTAAGTTAAGCAAGCAAAATTTTCAAAAACTAGGCGGAATATTCCGTTTCATGGTTCCATACAAGGGAAGGTTTATCCTTGGTTTGGTGTTTTTGCTTTTGTCTTCACTTACCCTACTGACCTTCCCGTTTGTTGCAGGTAAACTGATTGATACAGCACAGGGGAGTGACTGGATCATTCAGGACATTGATTCCATTGCTTTTTTACTGTTGGGCATTCTGGCAATCCAAAGCGTCTTTTCCTTTTTCCGAGTTTGGTTGTTTGCCCAAGTATCTGAGCGCTCTATGCGGGATATACGTCTGGCACTTTATAGCCGAATGTTGAGATTACCGATGACTTTTTTCGACAAGCGAAGAACAGGGGAGTTGATTTCAAGAATCACTTCGGATGTCAGTTTGCTTCAAGACACCTTTTCAGTTACCTTAGCGGAGCTTTTTAGACAGGTAGTTACTCTTCTGGCAGGTATAGCCTTTCTTTTCTTTACCACACCGAAGCTTACCTTCTTCATGCTGGGATCCTTCCCGGTTTTGGTTTTGCTGGCAATGGTATTCGGTAGATTTATCCGCTCTCTGAGCAAGAAAACACAGGATGAACTCGCCTCAGCCAATGTCATCGTGGAAGAGACTTTACAGTCGATTTCAACCGTAAAGTCTTTTGTGGGTGAAGCCTATGAGTCTTTGCGCTACTCCAATAAGTTGGGAGATGTGGTTCAAGTGGCTTTGCGGACAGCCAAATTCAGAGGAGCCTTTATTTCTTTCATCATTTTCGCACTTTTCGGAGGTATCGTAGGGGTAATGTGGTACGGAGCAAGCTTGGTGGCAAGTGGAGAGATGAGTGTGGGTGAATTGGTTTCCTTTGTTCTCTATACCACATTTATCGGGGGGTCGATTGCCGGCTTGGGAGATATTTATAGTCAGGTCCAAAAAGCAATCGGGAGTTCTGAAAGAGTCTTGGAAATACTGGAAGAGTCAGAAGAGAAAAGCGGAAAAAGCAGTGCTCAGGAGGAAATTCGGGAAATTGAGCTATCTAACGTCGAGTTTCGATATCCAACCCGCCCTGAAATGGCTGTTTTGAAGTCACTTTCCATGCGAATTCATACAGGAGACAAGGTGGCATTAGTCGGTCATTCCGGAGCAGGGAAATCGACCATCATCCAACTATTACTGAGGTTTTATGAAGTAGAGAAGGGATCCATCTCCATCAATGGAAAGTCTATCAATGACTGGAATTTGGACGAGCTCAGAAGGCATATCGGGATGGTTCCGCAGGAGGTTTTGCTTTTTGGAGGAAGTATCCGCGAAAATATCGCTTATGCACGTCCGGAGGCTACTGAGGAAGAAATCATTGATGCTGCCAAAAAAGCCAATGCATGGCAGTTTATCTCTCAGTTCCCAGAAGGACTGGACACACTGGTTGGAGAGCGGGGAGTAAAGCTTTCCGGTGGTCAGCGTCAGCGTGTAGCCATTGCTAGAGCTATTTTGAAAGACCCTAGCCTTTTGATTCTCGATGAGGCAACTTCTTCCCTGGATGCCGAATCAGAAGCTCTTGTTCAGGAAGCCCTAGACGAATTGATGAAAGGAAGGACTACTATCATCATCGCCCACAGATTAGCGACGATTCGAAAGGTCGACCGAATCTACGTCCTTAGCGAAGGAAGAATTGTAGAGGAGGGAAGCCATCTGGAACTCGCTGATCGGGAGGATGGATTTTATTCCAACTTAGTTCGCTTACAATTTGCAGAAAATTGATTATCCCAGATTGTTTTTTTCTATCAAAAAATCGAACAATCCCACAGTCCTTCTGTGTTTTCCCATTAAAATTTATTCATGAACAATCACCTGGATCAATTGATCTCGTCGGTAAGCAATGACCGGCAAGAATTACTACATCACCCAATTTATCAAAACTTAAATACCCTAGAAGATTTCCGTGTTTTCATGGAGTACCATGTCTTTGCGGTTTGGGATTTTATGAGTCTGCTCAAAGCGCTTCAGCATAGACTGACCGGGATGAGTCTTCCTTGGGTACCGGCTGGAGATCCTCTCGTGGTCAGATTGATCAATGACATTGTACTTGCCGAAGAAAGTGATGAGGATGGAACAGGTGGCTTTTGTAGCCACTTTGAACTTTACTTAAGAGCCATGCAAGAAGCTGGTGCTTCTACCAAGTCTATCAATAGTCTTGTAAAGTCCGTTTCCGCGGGAATGAATCTTGACGATGCGATGAATGTCGCCCAATTACCAGAGTTCGTTCAGAAATTCCTTCGGGTAAATTATCAAACAGCCTTATTTGGTTCTGCCCACGAAATTGCCTCAAGTTTTACCTTGGGAAGAGAAGATCTGATCCCTGATTTGTTTAGAAAATTGGTGGACGAACTTGTCAAAGATCAACCTGAGGAATTAAAAACGCTTGGTTTCTATTTCGACAGACACATTCATCTGGACGAAGAAGAACACGGTCCTTTGGCTTGGAGAATGGTTTCTCTTCTTCTTGAGACAGACGTGCATCTTGAAGGCGCCAAAGTTTCTGCCAAAGAAGCTTTGTCTGCCAGAAAAATTCTATGGGACGGAATCAATCAAGAAATTTTGACTCGAAAAGCGACCTTGGTTCACTAAAGTAAATTGTGTGCAGTGATTGACTTGGTCAATCCTGCCACTTTTTCTTTTAGAATTTCCGAACTAGGGAAAAGTCTCTGCAACTCTTTCTCATCGAGTAGCCTGATCTCGGCGATATAATCGGAAGCTTCCTTGCTTGACCATTTTCTGAAACGGCTGAGTGGTGTCTTCGTGAGCGTATGAAAAAGTAGCTTTTCGGGCCAATATTGGGCATAAGGCAAGGCATAATGCGCTTCGATCGGAAAGTGTCGGTTTGGCGTCTGTACGAAATGCTTTTTCCCCACTCGCTCAATTTCTGCAGCCATTTTCTGCTGGTTTTCCCAAGTAAACAGATGCTCGATCACGGAATTTGAAAAGATGAGATCAAATTCATTTTCCTGATAATCTGAAAGGTTAGTCGCATCACCTGTGGTACTCTTGATAGCAGGATGAGAACTCTCTTCGAGATGAAGGTTGAGCAATGTAATTTCGACCTTTGGATGATTGAGTAGTGAGCTGCCTTTCCAAAAATAATCCGTACCTCCGACGTCAAGAATTTTAACCTGCTGATTTACATCGAATTGATTGTAAAAAAGCTGTTCAAATTGCTGTAAACGTTTTTTTCGAAAATACGCCCCAAGAGAATGGGGATCGTCGGAAGAAGCGAACAGCTTAGAAATTGAAAACATTTAGACTAAAAATCGTTTTGCATTTGAAATTACTCGCAAAAGTAAGCATGCTTGACGATTCTTTTCTTAATTTTGGTTTTGAAATCGTGTTTCGGCCAAAAAATGTAGCCTAGCGCGATTTTTGCAAAAGTGTAATTGTTTGATCAGATTTTTATGAAGCGCAGATTTGACCGGTATTTTCCTTGGCTATTCACAGCCTCTGATTTTATTGCTTCCCTTGTTTCGCTTTTACTTACCAATTTCTTTCTTCAGAAATTTGGAATTTTCTCCAAGGTTGAATTCGACGCCTTTTTGCCGCTTTCCGTACTTTGGTTGTTGATTTCCCTTCTTCGAAAAGATTATAAAATCGGACGTACTGATGAATATGGGGATACCTTGAGGCATCTCCTAGGAACGGTCTTTTGGTTTGTCGGTGCTACGGCTATTCTTTGGATTCCATTCAATACGCCTGAATTACAGGTGTTGCCGGTGCTCACTTTGGGAGTAGGCATGCTGGTATTGATGGGAAGCTACCGGGTGTCGGTTCATATGATGCTACGGTCCTACAGGACCAAAGGGAAGAACTATCGGAATGCAGTCATTGTCGGAAAAGGAGGAACAAGTCCCCGGCTAGCCGATGTATTTCGGATTCGAAAGGATTTCGGCATCAATTTCCTCGGCTATTATGACAATCTCTCGGACTGTGCACAAACCCGCGGAGGGATTCAGCAGTTTTTCGAGCATGCCCCAGATTTGGATCTAGATTTGATCTATATCCATGAGCAACTAGAGCCCGGGTTGGTCCGAAAAATCATTGACTTTGCAGATGAAAATTACATCAAAGTCAAGATGATTCCCGGTGGATCACTTCAATTGGAGAAGAATCTATCATTTTCGAGGTATGGCGATTTCTTTGTCATCAATGTCAATGAAATCCCTTTGGACAACGCCTTCAACAGCTTCGCAAAAAGAGCTTTCGATATCGTATTTGCTAGTTTGGTTATCGTATTTATTCTTTCTTGGCTGATTCCTCTAGTCGGATTTTTAATCAAATTGGAATCAAAAGGCCCCATATTTTTTATTCAAAAACGAAATGGAGTCAACAATCAAGTTTTCAGCTGCCTGAAGTTTCGATCCATGACCCCCAATGATTATGCAGATACTGTGCAGGCAAAGAAAGGAGATCCACGAGTTACAAGAATTGGGTCTTTTTTGCGCACGACATCCTTGGATGAAATGCCACAGTTTATCAATGTGCTGCTTGGAGATATGTCCATTGTCGGTCCGCGACCCCATACGATTCCGATGAATCAGACCTTTCGAAAGCAAATTGAGCGGTATAATTCCCGTCATAAAATCAAGCCAGGAATCACAGGTTTGGCTCAAGTGAGAGGTTTTAGAGGGGAAATTGAAAACCCCCATCAGATTCGCTCGCGGGTACGATTAGACTCTTTTTATATCAATAATTGGTCATTTTTGCTGGATATGGCTATCATGGTGAAGACAGTTCACGAACTGCTCTTTAATCGGGAGAATGCCTATTGATCTATGAATCGCTGTCATTTTTGTAATAGCGAATCGCTCCGGGACTTTCAGGCAGAAGAGAAAATGCTTGGGCAGGGAGAGCAGTTTACTTACCAAGAGTGTCAGGATTGTCAATCCTTACAAATCAAGTCTGTTCCGTTAAATCTTTCTGCTTTTTATAAGTCAGATACTTATTATTCCTTTTCTTCTTTAGTCACTTCAAGTTCGCTAAAAAATTTCCTGAAAAAGGTAAGAATGTGGTTCTTTTTGAAAACAGAAGCCTCGGTACTCAGCCCTTCCTATGGATATTGGCTTAAGGAGTTAAATCCTGCCTATTCGGATCGAATAGTTGATATCGGTTGTGGTAGTGGACAGCTTCTCTATGAGTTATGGGCATCTGGCTTTGAAAATCTGACTGGAGTGGATCCTTTTTTAGATAGTTCAGAGGATTTGGAATCAGGACTGTCATTGATCAAGGGTGGGCTGGAGGACCTTCCGGGGGAATTTGACATTATGCTCATGCATCATGCTTTTGAGCACATGGCAGAGCCGGGGACGACTTTGGAGACTTGTCGCCAAAAGCTTAAAAAAGATGGAAGGCTGCTAGTCCGGACTCCTTTGGCAGGAAGTAGCGCTTGGGAAGAATTTGGAGATAATTGGGTTCAGCTTGATGCTCCAAGGCACTTGAATATTCCTAGTTTGGAGGGGTTCAAAAAGCTAGCAAAAAGCAAGGGTTTTATGCTCGAAAAGATTCTTTTCGACTCTACAGCATTCCAATTTTGGGGGTCCATTTTGTATCAGCGAGGAATTAAGCTTGCAGGGACCGATTGCGAAGCCCACTTTTCGTCAAATGAATTAAGAGAGTTTCAAAAAAAAGCCCTCCAGTACAATCAGGAGGGCAAAGGGGATCAGGTTTGTTTTTATCTGCGCCGAGCAGACTAAATTCGGAAGAGGGCATCGAAAAAGCCCATTGTTTCACCTTTCTTTTTGAATATTATCATTGGAAGCGAATTATTGACTTCGATGAGTTTCTCGGCTGTGCTTCCTAGAAGAATAGCTGCCGATTTGGTACGTCCACGAGAGCCTAAAATAATCATATCCACGTCCATTTTATGGGCCTCTTCCAGCAGTTGCCTACCGGAACTTTCGCCACTGTCCAGAATGAACTCACATTTCAACTCGGGATGATCGTGTTTGGACACGAATTTTTTAAAGTCTTTATCAGCATTGAGTCGCATGATTTCAGAGAATTCCTCGAAAGATTTACCGGTTTTGGAGTAGCCTACAGGAACATTGTAAATATGGACAGGTATCAATTCAGCTCCTAATTCATCGGCTATTCGTTCTCCAAATTCATAGATCATATGATTGTGCTTCGAGAAGTCTGTAGGTATCATGATGCGCTTAGGAATTCCGGGAGGACGCTTTTCTTGTAGCAACATGATGGAGCAGGGGGCTTTTTTGGCCACTCCGTTAGCAAGGGCACCACTACCTACTAGGCTTTCTTTCCTTCCCATCACAATGAGGTCTGCATCTTTGATTTTGGCCCATCGGAGGAAGGTCTCTAAAGGATGACTTCCTTCCTCAGCAAAAATTTCAATCTCGATATCTTCAGGAAACTTATGCCGCTTGATTTTCTCTTCCATGATGGCCTCGATGGACTCATCTGCCGGAGCCAAAAGGTCTGGATATTGGCTGAGAATGTCATCCGGTATAGCCAAGTTTTTTGCCACATGGACAAAATAGCATTTTTCAACTCCTAAAAACTTCAAGAATATGTTGGTCTTTTGGATCAGGATTTCATCCATTTCGGTCAAGTCCAAACCGATCATGATTTTTGGAAAAATCTTCATGTGTCTGCGTTTTGATTAAAGGCTTTTTTCCTAATTAGAACTTTCGCTTATACGGAGAGCTTCTTATCAGGGTATTTGATAGCGCTTGTTGGTTTCAAAGGCTTAATTTAAGAGATTGATTGAGTTAATTAAACTGTTTTTGTGAAATTGAGCTTTTCAAAGGTTGATCGGGTAATATAATGGCTGACTTACAAAAATATTTTTTGGCGATACTTCCTCCCAAGGATTTTGGAGAGCAAGTTCACGATTTGAAACTTTCGCTCAAGGAGGAGTTTGGGGTAAAATATGCCCTGAAGTCTCCGGCCCACATCACCTTGAAAATGCCCTTTCTGTATAATAGCAACAAGGAGGGTCGTTTGGTGGAAGCACTAAAAAATTTCAATCAAGGTTTTTCTCCTTTCCCTTTGAGTATTCGAGGTGTGGATCAATTTCGGAGGCGTGTTTTGTTTTTGAGTGTGGCGAAACAACCCAAGCTGTTTGAACTGCAGGATGGCCTGAGAATCTTTGGTAAAAGAGGTTTAAAATTGAATTTAGAGTTGAGCGATACCAATTACCATCCACATCTAACGGTTGCCTTTCAGGATATCAAAAAGGAGCAGTTTGATTCTATTAGGTCAAGAGTAGAAAAAGCAGGTTTAGAAGTAGATTATAAAGTAGGGAGTTACTATTTGTTAAAGCGAATAAATGGACTTTGGGAGCCCCAAACGGAAATATTTTTAGCAGAAACTTGACCTTTTGCCCATTTTTTAATCCATTCGAATAAATTTTTAACAAAAATTTAATTTTGATAGGGGCAAAAAAAGCTTTTTAAAATTCCGAAAATATGATTTTCAAAAATGAACATCCTTAGAATAATATTTTAATAAAATGGCAATAAAGGAATTCTTCAGAATAATATATCTTTTTTATCTACTATTTCAGAATAAAAATTTAATTGAATTATTCCAAGATTAAAAATAAAACAGATTAATTTTTATGGTTTTCAGAATTTATTATCGAGAAATTGAAAATAATATAAAAAAATGTTGTTTTCGAAATGCGGACAGTGTTCGGATACCCTGAAATCCAAACATTATTTCTAAATTTTAATATTTTCCGTACGATAGTATGATTTTTACCTAATTTTTGAGCGCCTACCAAATTTGCTCTTTCACAAATTAGTATCGTCTTTTATCTCTACGAAAATTAAATCATATTATTAAAACTAAACCTATGAAGAAAATTTTACTGGGTTTTGTTTTTGTATTACTGGCATCCGTGTCGGTAATGGCACAAAACAAAACCATCACTGGTAGAGTGACATCACCAGGCGAACCTGAGGGTTTGATCGGGGTGAATGTCCTAGTGAAGGGTACGACCGTTGGAGTCGTAACGGATTTGGACGGAAGGTATACCCTTTTGGCTCCAGAAGGCGCTACAGCACTGGTGTTTAGCTACATCGGCTATCAAAGTGTAGAAGAACAGATCGGCAATCGTTCGGAAATCAATGTGGTGATGGAAGAAGATTCCCAGAATCTGGAAGAAGTAATCATTACCGCTTACGGTGGTACCGTGGATAAAGGAAACTTTACCGGTTCGGCTGTAGCATTGAAGGGAGACCAGATCGCCAATAGACCTATCAACAACGTGGTGAACGCGATTGAAGGTCAGGCTCCTGGTGTAATCACTACCTCTGCTTCCGGTCAGCCAGGATCTACTCCGGATGTACGTATCCGGGGTATCGGTTCGGTAAATTCCTCCTCGTCCCCTCTCTATGTAGTGGATGGGGTTCCCTATGATGGAAACCTTTCCAACTTGAACCCGGAGGATATCGAAGACATGACCATCCTAAAGGATGCTTCTTCAGCTGCACTTTATGGTTCGCGTGCGGCAAACGGGGTAATCATGATTACGACCAAAACCGGTAAAAAGAACAAGCCTACTTTCAATCTGAGAATGCAGCAAGGTATCTCTGGCCGTGCGCTTCCTGAGTATGATCGATTAAATGCTGATCAGTACTACCCAATGGTATGGGAATCTCTTCGCAATGCACAGCTTGGCAATGGAGCAAGCGGTGCTGATGCAGCAGCTTTTGCTTCTGAAAATTTGATCGACATCTTAGGTTACAACATCTATAATGTGCCAAATGACCAAATCGTCGGAGCAGACGGTACTTTGAACCCCAATGCACAAAATAACTTCCAAGGACTTAACTGGTTTGACGAATTGGAGCGCATGGGTGACCGTAAGGAATACAACATGACCTATTCCGGTGGTTCTGAGAAGACTGATTTCTATACCTCTTTCAACTACTTGAACGAAAAAGGCTTCATCATTCGGTCTGACATTGAGCGATTCACCGGTCGATTGAATGTCAATACTCAAGCGACTGACTGGTTGAAGACAGGTATCAACCTTTCTGCCACCATGAGTGAAGGAAACAATGCAAGAGATGGTGGAAGTAGCAGTTTTGTCAATCCATTCTTTACAGCAAGAACTATGGGGCCTATCTATCCGGTATTCGCTCAGAATATGCAGACTGGTGGATTCATTTTGGATGAATTCGGCAATAGAATCTATGACTTGGGTGATTTGGAAGAGCTTGGCTTGCCTCGTAGAGGTGCCGGTGCTTATCCGGGCCGTCATGTCGTTCAGGAGACATTGCTAAACGAAGATCGATTCGATCGTGATGTGATCTCTTCTCGTGCCTACATTGAGGCTAAGTTCTTGAAGAATTTCACTTTCAGAACTAATATTGCGACGGATATCACCTCTCTGTTAAATATAGGTTACGATAATACAATCGTAGGTGATGGAGCTCCTGCTGGACGTACTCGTAGAGAGAATATCCGGATCAATTCTTTGACTTTCAACCAACTTTTGACCTATACGAATACATTCAAAGAGAAGCACTTCGTAGAAATTTTGGCAGGTCATGAGAATTATGATTATCAAGTAAAACGTCAATTCATCTCCAAGCAGGATCAAATCTTGGCTGGTAACATTGAGCCAGACAACTTTGTAACGATCAACTCTGCTACAGGCCGTCTAGACCGTGACAGAATTGAGTCTTACCTTTCTCGCTTGAACTATGTCTATGACGACAAATACTCCTTCTCTGCATCTTGGAGAACGGACGGTTCTTCCCGATTCTTCGAGGATGTCAGATGGGGAACATTCTTCTCTGTCGGTGCTGCTTGGTCTATCGATCAGGAGGATTTCTTCAACTCCAACTTCTTCCAGTTATTGAAGTTTAGAGCTTCTTATGGTGAAGTAGGAAATAATGCTGTGGGAGGTTTCTATCCTTGGCAGGCATTGTATGACCTTGGTTTCAACAATGCCAATGAACCTGGTATTCTTCAGGCTTCACTTTCTGCCAATGATTTGCAGTGGGAATCAAACAATACTCTTGATTTCGGTTTGGACTTTGCATTTGCAAACAGATTCTCCGGTACGATCGAATACTTCAACAGAGAGTCTAGTAATCTTCTTTTCGAAGTGCCACTTTCTCTGACCACCGGCCTTGAAAATAGATTCCAAAACATCGGTACCATGTCCAACAGCGGTATTGAATTCAATATCGGGGGTGACTTGGTTCGTTCCGGTGATTTCCGCTGGAATGCAAATTTGAACGTTTCTACCTTCCAGAATGAGTTTAAAGAGCTTCCTTTCGATGAGCAAATCGTTGGCACGAAAAAGTATGTAGTAGGACGTTCGATCTACGACTTCTGGTTGAGAGACTGGTATGGCGTAGATGCTGAGACAGGTGAAGGCCTATACAGAGCCGAAGAGTATTCAGAAGACGATTCCCGAGATCGAATTGTGAATGGTGATACATTGACTACCAATTTCCAGAATGCCCGTTTCCACTTCGCAGGCAATGCGATTCCGGACTTCTTTGGTGGTTTGAACAATACCTTCACTTACAAAGGATTCTCATTGAACGTACTGATGAGCTTTGCAGTGGGTGGTGATATCTATGATGGGATTTATGCTGGCTTGATGGCTGCCGATCCTGACGGAGGAGCGCTACACACTGATATCCTAAACAGATGGCAGCAGCCGGGAGATGTAACCGACGTTCCGAAAATGGACGTAACCGGTGCCGCACAAACCAATGTACAATCGGATCGTTGGTTGACCGATGCGTCCTATCTGAACCTTCGATCTGTCAACTTATCCTACGCCTTCCCACGTACCCTTTTGGAGCGTTGGAAAATGAGAGGAGCTACGGTCTATGTGGCAGGTGAAAACTTGGGATGGCTTTCTGGACGCTCCGGTATGTATGTATCCGGTACATTCAACGGTACGACTTCCAACACCTTTACCCCAGCTAGAACATTCACGCTTGGTGTCAACTTACAACTGTAATTTACCGAAACAATGAAGAAATTATTAAGTAAAATATTCTTACTCGGAGCAATCCTAAGTTTTGGTTGCTCGGAGGACTACTTGGATACCCTTCCCACGGATGCGGTATCTGAAAACGCGGTCTTTACGACTACAAAAAATGCTTTCACGGCCCTAAATGGCATGCATAGATCCATGTTTATTCGCTACGATTCTCAGGGTCAACCGGGAGAAGCTGGCGTGATGATTATGCGGGAAGCGCTAGGTGATGACTATGTAATGACTGGTATAGCCAACGGCTGGTTTATTTCCATGGCAAGATGGCTGAACCACGTCAATGAAAACAGTGGTGACGTACGCTTCGCTTGGAGATTCTATTACAAAATCATTGGTAATGCGAATATGATCATCGCAAATATTGACAATGCAGAAGGCCCTCAGGCTGAAAAGGATGAAATCAAAGGTCAGGCTTTGGCTTACAGAGCTTGGGCTCACTTCAATCTAGTTCAGCTTTTTGCGGAGCGCTATCAAGCAGGCGGTGGTAATAGCCAATTGGGTGTACCGATTGTATTGGAGCCGATCACTGAAGGTGGAGCTCGTAATACTGTAGAGGAAGTTTACACGCAGATCAATGCTGATATTGACGAAGCGATCTCTTTGCTCAATGAAAACAGAAACGCAAAGTCTCATATCAACATCAACGTGGCTCGTGGAATCAAGGCTCGTGTTGCTTTGACGCAAGGGGATTACGGTCTAGCCTCCCAGTTGGCCGCTCAGGCCCGTGAGGGATATGAATTGATGTCTGAATCTCAACTTTACGAAGGATTCAACAATGTCGAAAATCCTGAGTGGATATGGGGAAGCCGACAGATTGACGATCAGCAGACTTTCTTCGCTTCTTACTTCGCTTATATTTCTCTGAATTTCAGCTCCATCAATGTTCGAAACAACCCGAAGGCTATCAATTCTTCGCTGTATGAAATGATTCCTGATTCTGATTACAGAAAAGGACTTTGGGATCCAAATGCATCCAATCCTGATTTAAGAGATCCGTTCATCGATGAGGTGACTTTGAGCTCTTTTGCAAAGCGTGACTACATGAACCGTAAGTTTATCGCTCAAGCAAATGCTAGCTCTGTAGGTGATGTGCCTTACATGAGAGCTTCAGAAATGTTTTTGATCGAAGCGGAAGCTTTGGCAAGAGCTGGAAATGACAGCCAAGCCGCTCAGGTATTATTCGACTTTGCTTCTCAGCGCGATCCTGAATATACTTTGTCCTCCAATACGGGCGAAGCTTTGATCGAGGAAATCATGATTCAGCGTCGTGTCGAACTATGGGGTGAAGGCTTCAGATTCTATGACTTGAAGCGTCTGAACCTTCCATTGGATCGTACTGGTGCTAACCACGTAGAGACTGTCATCAACTCTAAGTTTGAGGAGCCTGCAGGTACTCCAAACTGGCAGTTTAAGATTCCGATCTCTGAATTGAACGCAAATGACAACATGGTTCAGAATCCTTCATAAGGGTTTCTAAATCCATAAAAGTAAAGGTCCGGGCTTTGGCTCGGACTTTTTTGTTTTACCCTTTTCAGGGAATTTTAAATAGTTATATCCGTTTTTCTGTCAGTAATCAAAGAGTACGTTCTAGAGGGACCTTCGATTCTCATCTTCCGATTCTAAGCCGAGAAAGTATAGAAAATTGGTTCTACCCTTAATTTAATGAGAAGACAATCCAGATCCTTATTTTTCGATTGTTGAATCTCAGTACAGACTTGTACTCTCAATCTGGAAAATTTAATGTGATCGAATCAATTTTTTTGATCCTCATCCCTTTCTGACCTTTTTGAGATATCCACCATTTTTTTTCTTCGATACTTTTGAAGACCAAAAGTATCCATCCCGATTAATCGGGATTGGCCCGGGTCTTTTCTTTCCGCTGGGATAATCTTTTGTTTACTTTCATTGAGTGCACAGCGGAAATTTGTCCTGCTTTGCCACCCTAAAAATGACAGGGTCTCCCTCGATTCCTCTGGAGCCAAGTCATTTTTTTAACGGGTTAGCAAAGCACTCCAAAACCGAAAATCCCGCAGGGCCCCTATCGCCTATAGTTTCCGGTCCGATTCAATTCATGATCTTTACCAAACAGTTTTTTCGTGATTTTACTAGCATGAATTCTTATGGCCTTTTCATTAAATTCGTGGAAGCCAGAAAATTAGGCTACTGGCATGATTCAGCATATTTAGAATCACTTTTTCAAGCTATTTCAATTTCAATTCATCCGTTTCCTGTCCTTTTCCCAAAAGCAAGCTTCTAGGACTTCGGCTATTACCCTGATAGACATGGATAATATTTTGCTGAGTGGAGAAGTCTTCAATTAGCACTGAATTTTTTATCCGAATGTTATTCTCCAGCTTGACCGGGTCAGATTCGAGATAAAACCAAGCGGCATCCTCTTCTACTTCAAAGCCAAGAAGAACCCAATTGATCTCTTTTTCAGCGATCCAGATTTGAAAATTTTCCTTTAAGTAGGCTTCTACTTGCTGTTGCAGCATTTCCGGATCATCGGGATTCAGGAAGTCTATGGTCTCCTCATGAAAACTACTTAACCCTACTTCCAGATCATCCCAAAATATCTTCGTAGCGATTTCAAGTCTATTCGAATTCGGGTTTTGACGGATTTCTGTCAGAGAGATGTAGAAGGGGTGGGATAAAACCATCCATCCCAAGGAAATCATGGAGATGTAAAACTGTTGCATTTGAAAGAATTTGGAGACTATATTACGGGAATAAACCTGTATTATTGCCGCAATTTACTTCAATTGGAATACATTATTCCCTTATGGATTCATTCGAACTCTATTTCCGCATAGGAATTCAGCATATACTCGATATTCAAGGATATGATCACATCCTATTCGTATTGGTACTTTGCGCGGTGTATATTCCTCGCGATTGGCGCAAGATCGTGATATTGGTTACAGCCTTCACTATTGGTCATTCACTAACTTTAGCCTTGGCGACATTCAAAATTGTACAGGTAAGATCTGACGTGATCGAATTTCTGATACCGGTCACTATAGCGATTACTGCTTTTTTGACTATTCTGAAGCCAAGACCTTCTTCGGGTAAGAATATTCAGTTAAATTATCTGCTCGCTTTGGCTTTTGGATTGATCCATGGCTTGGGTTTTTCCAATTACCTCCGAGAGCTTTTGGGAAAGGAAGCAGTCATTTGGAAGCCACTTTTGGCGTTCAATGTGGGGTTGGAAGTAGGTCAGTTGGTTATTGTGGGAATATTCTTGACAGTGACAGGGATTCTAGTGGGCATTGCTGGAGTCAATCGTCGAGATTGGACTTTGGTCATCGCTTCCTGTGTCTTTGGGATTGCACTTTCATTAATGTTAGAAACGAAATTTTGGTAAAACATATAGGATCATGGTTAGAAAATTAGGACTTGCATTAGCAGTTTTTGCGCTGGTATCGACCGAATCTTGGTCACAAGCGCGTCGATCCGAGCAAAATCATGCCGAGCGATTTGAGCAGCTCGGAACCATGCTTCGCTCACCCAATGTCTATCGTACCGCTTCCGGTGCTCCGGGTCATATGTATTGGCAGCAGCAGGCAAACTATGTGATCGATGTGGAGCTGAATGATGACAATCAATCTATCACTGGAAAGGAAACGGTCACCTATATCAATAACTCGCCTGATGTCTTGACTTACCTCTGGGTACAGTTGGAGGAAAATCAGCGAGGTCCGGAATCGGATGCTCCTAAGGTGGCTGAAAGCTCCATCAATTCCCGCATGACCATGCGGACCCTTGAAGGAATTCTCTGGGAAAATGAAGAGTTTGGCTACAAGGTTTTGAATGTCAAAGACTCCGAAGGAAATGCCCTTCCGGTTGCTGTCAATAAGACCATGATGCGAATTGATCTTCCTGAGCCTTTGAAATCAGGAGAAAGCTTCAGCTTTTCCGTAGACTGGTCTTTCAATATCACCGACCGAATGTCTTACATTTCAGGTCGTCCAGGCTATGAATTTTTTCCGGAGGATGGAAATTACCTCTACACCATGGCAGAATGGTTCCCTAGAATGGCCGTTTACTCTGACTTCGAAGGCTGGCAAAACAAGCAGTTTTTGGGAAGAGGCGAGTTTGCGCTGACTTTTGGTGATTACGAAGTCCGAATTACCGTTCCGGCCGATCATATGGTGGGAGCGACGGGGGTTTTGCAAAATCCGGAAGAGGTCCTGTCGGCAACCGAATTGGAGCGCTGGAATAAAGCCAAGCAGACCTATGACAATCCGGTCATCATCCGTACGCAGGCAGAAGCCGAAAAATTGGAAAAGGGTAAATCAACCGAAAAGAAAACCTGGATTTTCAAGGCCGAGAATGTTCGAGATTTTGCCTGGACTTCTTCCAGAAAGTTCATCTGGGATGCGATGGCGGTCAAGCAAGGCGGAAAAGATGTGATGGCCATGTCTTATTATGCCAAGGAAGGCAACCCGCTTTGGGAGCAATATTCTACCCGGGTGGTCGCCCATACGATTAAATCCTATTCCGAAAAGACCTTTGACTACCCTTATCCTACTGCCATATCGGTGGAGGGTAGCAACGGCATGGAATACCCCATGATCTGCTTTAACTATGGTCGTCCTGATAAAGACGGCACCTATTCAGAGGCAGTGAAGTATGGAATGATCTCGGTGATTATCCACGAGGTGGGCCACAATTTCTTCCCGATGATCGTCAATTCAGACGAGCGTCAGTGGACTTGGATGGATGAGGGCTTGAATACCTTCATGCAGTTTATGGCAGAGCAGGAATGGGATCGGGATTATCCTTCCCGTCGTGGTCCGGCTCATAAGATTGTGCCTTACATGAGAAGCGAAAAGCAGTACTTGGAGCCGATCATGACCAATTCTGAAAATATCATTCAATTCGGTCCGAATGCCTACGCCAAGCCGGCAACTGCCTTGAATATCCTACGAGAGACGGTGATGGGCAGAGAGCTCTTTGACTTTGCTTTTAAGGAGTATGCGAGAAGATGGATGTTTAAGCACCCAACTCCTGAGGATCTTTTCAGAACCTTAGAAGATGCTTCCGCGGTGGATTTGGATTGGTTTTGGAGAGGTTGGTTTTACGGGACTGAGCCGGTTGATATCGCTATTCAGGATGTGAAATGGTTTAAGCTAGACAACCGCACCCCTGCTGAGAAAAAGGCTGCTGAAAAGGCTGAATTCGAGCGGGAAGAAAGCTACATCACGAAGGAGTTTAATAAGGCTGACGTACCTCAGACGGTATTGGAAGCGGATCCGGCTACTCGCGATTTTTACAACAGCTATGATCGATTTGCCATTACTCCGGAAGATGAGGACGAGTACAAGCGATTTATGGCGAGCCTTTCACCAAAGGAGAAAGAATTAATGAACTCGAATCTAAATTTCTACGAACTCACTTTTGAAAATGTAGGTGGTTTAGTGATGCCTTTGATCATAGAGTTTCAGTATGCAGATGGCACTTCGGAAATCGAGCGAATTCCAGCTGAAATCTGGAAACTGAATGAAACTGAAGTGACTAAGGTATTTGCGAAGGAGAAAGAAGTGGTTCAGTTTGTGCTCGATCCGATGCGCGAAACTGCTGATATCGATGAGTCGAGCAACTACTGGCCGAGACAGTATCAGCCTAGCCGCTTTGAGCTATTCAAGGGTCGTGGAGGAGCGAGAGGTGCTTCTACCGGAGATAATCCCATGAAGCGGGCTCAGAGTAAAAGGAAGTAGGTTTAAGATGTGAGTGAGATCCGCCTAAGGCGGACAGGCTACTCACAAAGGCTGAGAGTAAGAAAAAGTAATTCTCAAGAAGACCTGTCAGGTTTCCAAAACCTGACAGGTCTACGAAAATATCCACCCTCCAAGAGTCTCGATATCTGTCGGGATTCTTGAAGGGTTTTGTTTTTTATTCACCATTTCCTTGCTATCTCGCTATCCTACGTCTCCAGACGCTGGACATTCTACTCGGTATTAATCTGACATAGTGAAAAATGGATCGGAAAACCCTATGTTCCCTATGTTTCTATGTGGTTTTAAATAAGGGATGACCACATAGCCACATAGCTATTTAATTGTGAATTGGACACTTTGTTTTAGAAGCCTAGAATTTTAATTTCTTTAAGGTTTTGGAACCCCTTAGATCAAGTTATTGAAGCTATGTTCTCTATGTTTATATGTGGTTTTAAAAAGGAGAAACCACATAGCCACATAGCTTGGAGTTGACTAATTGTACTAAAATTTGAGAAACTGGAAGAGTTGAGGGACTTGATTTGGAAGATTACAAATCTTTGGATTTTGCTTCGAGATTACATCCGCAATAGTTATCGGGACTCGAAGAGCAGAAGGATTGAAAACCCTATCTTCTTTATGTTTCTATGTGGTTTTAAAAAAGAGAAACCACATAGCCACATAGCTATTTAATTGTGAATTGGACACTTTGTTTTAGAAGCCTAGAATCGGTACTGAAGTTTTAATTTCTTTAAGGTTTTGGAACCCCTTAGATCAAGTTAGTGAAGCTATGTTCGCTATGTTTCTATGTGGTTTTAAAAAGGGGTAACCACATAGCACTGTAGCGTTCAATTCAGTTTCAAACTAAACAATTATATAATTTTTGGAAGAAAGGGCTCAAAAAATACCCATTTTAGGTGATGTTTTCGTGTGATTCGATTAGCTAGTTTTACCTGAAATAAATCAATAACTTTTATGAAAACACAAAAACAGAAAAACAGTAGGTTTTTGAGCAGGTTATTTTCGCTAAGCCTACTAGTTTCAATCAGTATTTTTTTCTTTGTGGGTTGCCAGCTGGAACCTTTAGAGCCAGAGGTAACGCAGCCTGATATTCAGTCTCAAGACACGGGCCCTTATCAAATCCAGCAAGCCAAAAAGTCAGACCTACAGCAACTAGGTCTGAAAATGAACAAAAGGCTGGGAATAAATATCATTCAGTCGGCACAGTCCCGGGAGATTTCTGATTTTATTTTTGATCTGGAGGCTACCTTGCTGACTCAAGACAGTACAGCCAGAAAGACTTACACCGTACCTTTTTTGAGTAAGGAGGATCGATACAGTACCTATAATCTCGTCATAGTCACCGACAGCCTGGATCAGCTTTTGGATCAGTATGTTTTAGCCTATGAAATTGACAGTGTCCAGTACCGGGATTTTGTGGAGCATGGAAATATTTTAGAAGCGGGTACGACGATCAAGCGTTATTCTTTTTCGAGCTTTTTCAATGATTCCAATCCGCTATTTCTGGAGCGCTGTCAGGGAATTACTGATGAGAATGGAGATCCTGTAGTTTGTGATCAAGTGACGCTGGATTTCAGTACCGGTGGTGGCGGCGGTTCGGGAAGTGGAGGTGTTTGGATCACACCCGGAGGAGGATCTAGTGGTGGCGATGGAGGTTCTTCAGGATCTGGGGGAGGTTCATCAGGATCTGGAGGTGGAGGAGGAAGTAGCTGTTCGTGGACTGTAACAACTACTAGATATGAGATTCCAAGCGATGATTATCCATATGGGACACCATGTCAGAATAGTAATTGCTATTCCACGTCTATAATCACTATTTCCTGTTCTGATCCATATTCTAGAAAGTTATCTGAAGAAATTGAAGGAGGCATGACATGCATGGATTGTGAACTATCCGACTTCGGTACTCCTGCCTTCACACCTACGAAAATCTCCACAGCCATCAATCGGGATTTGGGCGGAATTTTAAGTGATTTACATATTTGGTACTTAAGCGAGAATTCTGCTTTTGCCAGTGAGTTTAGATCTGCCCTGCTAGCTGATGCAACTGTGGATGTAGATGCTGGATTGTTTACGATTGCGGCAGGGATGAATGGTTCACTGACAGGTGATTTTAACTCACAATTTGGTTTAGCCATTGAGAATTTGATGACCGAATCCACCGCTGATTTTTCAGACCCTGGGATTCTCCGAATTTTTCAACTTTACTTTGATACTGAATATGCCATATTAAGGCAAAACAATCCGAGTTGGTCCAAAGAAAAGCTCTTTTACGAAACGTCTAAAGAAGCTATTCACCTTGCCTTGGACGGAATAGGTCTTATCGAAGGATTGGGTACACCAGCTGATCTTCTCAATGCCGGCTTATACTATCTGGAAGGGGATCGGGTGAATGGAAATCTGAGTCTAGTTGCCGCCACTCCGGTGATTGGCTTTTTCTCCACCACAGTAAAGGGTGCATTACGACTAAAGGGAGTAATTCCCGGGACTAGCATTAGGATCACCCAAACCTGGGTTAAGGACGGAAATCTAATTAAATTTGGAGGAACCAGGCTCAGAACAGCACTGGGTATTACTGATCCTGATAAACACGCGCATCATATTTTGCCTTTAGAGCACCTAAACCATCCTGTAATTCAAAAGGCGGCTAAAGCCAATGATGATCCTTTTCATATCAATGAACTAGCTAATGGAATAGAAATCGCTGCAAATAGAAATACAACGCATCCGGCTTATAATGATCAAGTTTTGGCCATTTTGAACCGATATCTTAATGGAAGAGGATATGCTAATAAAACCCCGGAAGAAGTGTATAATTTCCTGAAAGATGAGATGACTAGAATTAGAGGAATTATCAATGCAAATCCTACCGTAAAAATGCAAGATCTAATCATAGACTAATGAATTATTTCGAAGTTGATATTCATAATCCTCTGAAGAGGTCCTTCAAAGACCGATTCAGTGATACAGATAAGATTATGGGCCCTCAGTCCTATGAAAGATCAGATGTTTCAGATTGTAAGGTGCCTACACAGGTAGCAAGGGTCAATAAAAAATTTATTGGAATTTTTAGGCCCTCTGCAGATTTAACTGGTAGGGTGGTTCTTTCTACTAGCGCAAAAGAAATAATCGAAAGATATCGAAAAGAAAGTTTTCAGTTTATTCCATGTCCTATCCTAAAAGGAAAGACGTCATTAAAGGGATACTGGATCACCAATAAGTTGATGTTTGATGATGAGTGTATAGATTTCTCTCAATCTACATATCGGTATAGAGGAGGTCCTCATCCGGCGATTAGCAAGTTGCAGGCCATGAATGAAGACGAAATTGAGCTCAGGTTCAAAGGAGTTGAAGAATTATTGAAATTCGCAGACCAGACAGATCATTTAATGGCTTCAGTGATACCATCAAAAATGGTTATTAAAGAGGAATGTGACCTGCATATAATTAACTTCAAAAATATTGGAATTTATAATTTAATCGTTTCTGAACCTTTAAAGAATGAACTAATTTCAGAAGGATTAACAACAGGAGTTGAGTTTAAACCTTTGGAAATTCCAAGACAAAAATGGTATGGCCCCAATGGTTTGAGAAAGCAGTTTTATAAATAAATGAAGATCCAGTCCTGAATTTTCGGGACTGGATTTTCTTCTTTACCATTTACTAATTGTCCTACGTCTCCAGACGCTGGACATTCTACTCGGTATTAATCTGACACAGTGAAAAATGGATCGGGAAACCCTATGTGCACTATGTTTCTATGTGGTTTTAAAAAAAGGATGACCACATAGCCACATAGCTATTTAATTGTGAATTGGACACTTTGTTTTATAAGCCTAGAATCGGTACTGAAGTTTTAATTTCTTTAAGGTTTTGGAACCCCTTAGATCAAGTTAGTGAAGCTATGTTCGCTATGTTTCTATGTGGTTTTAAAAAGGGGTAACCACATAGCACTGTAGCGTTCAATTCAGTTTCAAACTAAACAATTATATAATTTTTGGAAGAAAGGGCTCAAAAAATACCCATTTTAGGTGATGTTTTCGTGTGATTCGATTAGCTAGTTTTACCTGAAATAAATCAATAACTTTTATGAAAACAGAAAAACAGTAGGTTTTTGAGCAGATTTTTTTCTTTAAGCGCACTAGTTGCGTTTGCGATTTTTTTATTGGCTGGCTGTCAGTTGGAGCCGCTTGAGCCGGAAGCATCAGAACCTGATATTCAGTCCCAAGCGACAGGGCCTTATCAAATCGAGCAAGCCAAGAAGTCAGACCTACAGCAACTTGGTCTGAAAATGAACAAACGACTAGGGTTTGATATTATCCAGTCTGCACAGTCCCGAGAGATTTCTGATTTTATTTTTGATCTAGAGGCTTCCTTACTGACTCAAGACACCACGGCGCGAAAGACCTATACCGTACCTTTTTTGAGTAAGGAGGATCGATACAGTACCTATAATCTCGTTATAATCACCGACAGCCTAGATCAGCTCTTAGAGCAATATGTATTGGCTTATGGGATTGACAGTACCCAGTACCGGGATTTTGTGGAGCATGGAGATATTTTAGAAGCGGGTACGACGATCAAGCGTTATTCTTTTTCGAGTTTTTCAATGATTCGAATCCGCTATTTCTGGAGCGCTGTCAGGAGATTACTGATGAGAATGGAGATCCGATTTTATGTGAGCAGTTTGATATAGTTTCCAATTCCGGATCGGGAGGTGGAGGTGGAGATGGAGGGGGAACCTGGACTTCTCCCGGAGGGTTGACCAGTGGCGGAGGTTCTTCTTGTAGTGTATCTGTTTCTTACATTAGAGTGGTTTCTTGTACAGCTCCCGATCACCCAGGAAATTCATGTTCTAATCCAGATACCTTTCAATGGGTCATTACGATTTCCTGTTCTTCAGCAGATAAAAGAATTAAGAATAATTTTTCTGGTTTGGAATGCCAAAACTGCGACATTTCAGACTTCGGTACTCCTGCCTTCACACCTACGAAAATCTCCACAGCCATCAATCGGGATCTCGGAGGAGTTTTAAGTGATTATCATCTATGGTATCTGAGCGAAAATTCTGCTTTTGCCTATGAGCTTAGATCTGTTTTGGCGGATGGGAGTGCAATAGATACGGATGCGGCTTTATTTACGATTGCGGCTGGGATGAATGGAGTTTTGGATAAGCCTTTTACACCAGAATTTGCACTTGAGGTAGATGAACTAGTGGAGGCTGATTTAAGTAATCCGGCTACATTACACTTATTCTATACCTATTTTTCAGCGAAGATAGCTTTTTTAAAGCATGATCATCCTGAATGGAGTGATGGGAAACTACTATATGAAGCAACTAAAGAGGCCATTCATTGGACATTGGATATTGCTGGCTTAGTTCCTGTCCTGGGTGAACCTGCGGATTTGATTAATGGTGTTTTGTATGCCATTGAGGGGGATGGAGTCAATGCTACCTTAAGTGTTGTCTCTGCCGTGCCATTTTATGGATATATCACTTCGGGGCCTAAAATCGGATTTAAAGTAATTCAGTCTGCCACAGATCTTCAAAGTAGAATAGTATTCAGGTGGATTGTTAATCGTGAAGGTTTTATTACTTTCGGTGACCAGAGCCAATTAAGACATGTTATCGGTTTAACTGATCCAAATAAGCGTGCTCATCATATAATTCCATGGCAAAAAAATATTCAAGAACATCCGGTTGTTCAAAAAGCAGCAAGGTCAAAACATTCTTTTCATATGAATGAAGTATTGAATGGTTTGTCTGTAGATAAGTCTAGAAATGTAAGTCATAAAGACTATAATAACTTAATTAAATTGAAACTAGACCAAATTAATAACTCAAGAAATCAAGGAAAAAGTGATGAATTCTTTTACGAAGAGCTTGTTAAATTAATAAATAATGCAAAAAATGCTATAGAATCTTCCGAATTACCTATTAACCAAATAAGATTTTGATGAAATATTTTGAACTAAAACACCCCACCCCGGCTGGTACTAAAGGGGAGTTTATCGAGGAATTTTATTATAAAGCCTCTATTAGAGATGAATATTTTATTGGTAATCACTATAATGGTAAAATAATTGACTTTTCTCCTATAATTCCGGCCATAGAAATAGGAAGTTTTTACCGAATTCCAGATTTATTTTCGCCAGGAGGTAGTATTGCACCAAGGTTGGTCTTCTCAGATTTGTTAAAGGAGATTCTAATTGAACATGGTGCTGAAGAAAAAATTCAGTTTTTCCCAATAACATTAATTCAAGAAGGAAGATCTTTAAACAATTTCTGGATTACTAATTTCTTTTCATACGATAATGAATTCGTAGATTTCAAGCAAAGCTTATTTGCAGAAGAAATAGTTGCACGAGAAGGAAATCGATATATTCAATTAAAGTTCAATTCAAAATTCTTTGAAAAAAGATTCGAAAATCTTGATGAATTTATTAACAGAGTTGATGAGCTTTATAACGCTAATAATTCTATTACAACAAAAAAGCTTCAACTTTTAGAAAGTTGTGATAAAGACGTTTTAATATTAGATGAGTGTATGTCGCTTGATATTATCGTTTCTGAAAGAATAAAGCTTAAAATAGAAGAAAAGGAGCTCTATGGTATTGAATTCAAACCCCTCGAAATTTCAGACGAAGAATGGTACGGCTCCAATGGATTGAGAAAGCAGCTTTATTAGCAAGCCAAAATCCAGCCTTGAATATTCAGGGCTGGGTTTTCTTCCATAAATAATTAAACTATGCAACCAAAGTCATGGCCCAGTCTAGAAGAATGGGTGGAATCTGAGCAGGACCTCAAACAAAAAATCACTGAACTCTATGAGTCCGACCTTTCTCCAAGAGCTCAGGCTATGGAGGCGCTAAGTTACTTAGCTGAGCGCTTCCAATTGCCCTTAACTCCGCTGGATATCAAAGATAGGGATTGGGAAGATGCTGGCGATTCTTGGTATCAGCCCATTTCGGTATTTGAGCAAGTCGCCCAGTTAAAGTTTGTAGAGCCTGAAAACAATGATCCTCGGTATCTCGTGCTGAACTCGGCGTATTTGATTCATCACAAATTGGTCATTGATATGTCTCAGGAGCTTGGGCAATTTTTGGGAGATGAGGAACTTCAAGGTTTTGGATATAAAGGGGAAGGTGTTTTGGATGCGGAGTTGATACCCGTTCGTATGGGAGAAAGCTGGAGTGAGCTGGATTGCAAATACTTTGTCAAGAAGTCATTTCAATGAGATAAGTTTCTGATGAATTATTATAGAATGACAGCTACACCTTTGGATTTGATCAAAGATTACATTCCTCGCTGTCCTGCCTCTCCAGACGCTGGACTTATTGGTCGGGATTGAAAACCCTATGTTCTCTATGTTTCTATGTGGTTTTAAAAAAGGGGTAACCACATAGCCACATAGCTAATTGCAAAAGAATTTGAGAAGCTGTATGAGTTGAGGGACTTGATTTGGTGGATTGCAAATCTTTGGATCTCGCTTCGACATTACATCCGCGATATTATCGGGACTCGAAGAGCAGATCAAAATGGCGAAACTATGTTCGATATGTTTCTATATGGTTTTAAAAAAGAGAAACCACATAGCCACATAGCTTGGAGTTGACTAGTTGCACCAAAATTTGAGAAACTGGATGGGTTGAGGATACCGATTTGGACCTTGTGCCTTTGCTAAGCTTTAATCTGAACTACAGTCCGAAAGAAAAACTCTCACTAGTTTTAAAAGGTGACGGCTTGGTGGGTCCTGTGGGAAGAGCAGAGGATATTTTTGCAGGGATTTACCATCCTGTTTGGAAAGAAGGCTTGCAGTTGAAGGCAGGCTATCGCCTGATCGAGGGAGGTGCAGACGTTGATCAGGTGTATAATTTTGCCTATATCCATTTCGCCAGCCTAGGATTGGTTTACGACTTCCCTTTTGATTGATTCCTGACAATTCTATCAAATATCCCCACCCCCGTTTCAATCAATTCATCCGGGAAGTCATAAGTCGGTTCATGGAGTTGGGGAGAATTCTCTCCTGCTCCCAGTCCAAATAAATAAGCGGGACAACTTTGGCTAAAAAGCCCAAAATCCTCGGACCAACGAAAGGGATCTGCTTTTTCTAACACTTTTAGGCCTAAGCTTTCAAAGGCTTGTTCAGCTAATTTTGCTGCTGCAGGGTCATTCTTCGATACAGCAAAGCTTTCCTGGAATCGGATGTTAATGTCCAGGTTTTCAGCTTTTGCCAGCTGTTTTGCTTTTTTCTCTACCTCTTCGATGAGCTGTTCCAGGTTTTCTTGATCAAAAGCCCGAAGTGTTAAACTTAGACTGCCTGTACCAGCACTGGTGCCAAAAGCCAAGCTGCCGATCTGAACATGGATGACCGTAGCCAAACAATATCCCGGTATACTTTTCCGTATTTCAGGAAGTGCTAAGATCAATTGAGAGATTGCCGCAGCAGGATTGCGTCCGTCCTCCGGATGGGCTGCATGGGAGGTTTTTCCTATGAATTGGAGGGTCATCCCCGTACTTCCTGCTGCAAATGTACCTTTTCGCAGTACCACTTGATGAAGCGGAAAGCCGGGCAAATTATGCAGGGCAAAGGCATAATCCGGCCTGATTTCCTCAAAGCGGGAGTCGTTTAAAATCGCCTGAGCTCCTTCTCCGGTTTCCTCAGCCGGCTGAAAGAGTAGGATCACTTCACCGCTTTCGGGCCGCGTTTGGGCTAGCTTTTCACCCAATCCGCAGATAATCGCCATATGCCCATCATGTCCACAAAGATGCGCCTTGCCGGAAATCGTACTTCGGTAGCTGGGATCACCTTTTTCCTCTATGGGTAGGGCGTCCAGTTCACTACGAAAGAGCAAACGCTTACCGGGATTTTTCCCTTTGAAAATGAAAGCTAAGCCTGTTCCACCCAAGTTTTTGATCACCTCATCCGCTTGTAATGGCTTAAAGAATTCCAGAATCCGCTGGGCCGTCTCGGTTTCTTCTCCGGCAATTTCTGGATGTTGATGAAGGATATGTCGAAGATGGATGAGTGGGTTCATGCTGTTAATGTGGGGTTTCCTGAATTACTTTGCAAATCATTTGATTTTTAAATCCATAATAACTAAAGCTACCGAAGATTTGAAGAGATTGATCGCAATTTAGCCTTTAGTTTTTTCTTTTTTTCGCCAAATAGGGAAGGGGTTTATGACTACTTATTCCAAATTAGCCCACAGCGATTCATCACCGCTGATTTTCAGGATTTGTTGGCCACACCATCAACCCATTCAAAATACTCTTTTCAGTCCCGTGGGGACATAACATATTATTGCTTGTGGTTTTAATCTCTAGAATACTTTGCTTCTTCTATACTTTGCGAGAGAGAAATTGCCAAGCCCCGCTTTCTTTTGAAAAACTTTGAGACTGCCAGCCCTCCAGGAGGCGGGCCCCGCTCCGTGAACTACGCTACCGATGACGGGTTGGGAAATTTCCTAATTCAGATCAGTCGTTTACGGAATATTTGTCGGTCATGCCTACGGCATTTCATGAAATCTGTAGCTTACATTTTCCAGCCATTGAAATGGCTGGCTAGTCAATGATTCATGCCTACGGCATTTCAATAAACAAAACTGGTCAAATCAAAACGTCATCTCGTTTTGTGCGTTATCCCAAATGTTAAGCCTCGCAGTGACGCTTAGACTTTGCCTCTTCTAAGCTTTGCGGGAGAAATAATCAAGGCATCAAATTTTTTCTGCCTGATTTTCAATTGGAATCATTTTTGCCCCAGCTTTTTTACTAGCGATTGGGAACTTACATTCCTTTCTTGCTATTTTCAACCAATCAATCAACCTTTAACCACAACTTTTATGAGCGAATTACAACTGAAAGAACTCGAAGCGCAGATTGCCGAATTGAAAGGCAAGCTTACCGGAGACATGTTTCAAGACATGGATGTACGTGATCAGATCCACAATCTCGAGATGAAACTCAAAGGCGTCAAGCCAATGGATTCCAGTATTGATTGTGTGGGTTGCGGAAGCTGATCAGTTTTGAATCGATACTTTATCATTTACAAGCCCTTTGGGGTTTTGAGCCAATTTAGCGGAGAGGGGCAGACACTTGCCTCTCTTTTTCATTTCCCCAAAACAGTCTATCCAGTCGGTCGTCTCGATAAGGACAGCGAGGGTTTGCTCATCATCACGGATGATAAGCAGCTCAATTATCAATTGCTGAACCCCCGGTTTGCCCATCAGCGAGCATACCTGGCGCAGGTGGAGGGGATTCCCGATCAAGAGGCCATGCGTCAGCTGGAAAAAGGCGTAACGATCAATGTGGACGGTAAGCAGTATGCAACCAAGCCTGCCATCGCTAAAATTCCCGAAGAAATCCCATCTCTACCAGATCGTGATCCTCCGATCCGCTATCGCAAAAACGTGCCTGATACCTGGATCAGCCTGACCTTGATCGAAGGGAAAAATCGACAAGTTCGCAAGATGACCGCAGCTGTGGGACATCCTACCCTTCGGTTGGTGCGATGGTCCATTTCCAGGTTGACGATTGAGGATTTTCAGGTGGGTGAAGTCCGGGAAATGAGCAAAGAAGAAATTTACAAAGCCTTGGGATTGACTGGTTTTCGGAGGAAGTAAGTTTTGATTTAAGCTCACCACGACCTAGTGGTGCTACGATTTTTTTTCCAGGAAAGGCGTAAGACGCATAGGTTTTTTTAGTAGTTCCGTTTTCAGCCGTCACAACTCTGCTTTGATTGCCTTTGGGGCTAAACTGATTGCAATAATAGGTGAGTTGAAATATTTTTAAACAACAAAAACTAACACTTAAATCACCTTTTTCAGAAAAGTCTTTCAAAAATTAGATTTTCTTAATAGACTTAAGTGATGATTTAAAAAAATGGTGGGATCAAAACTCTTTTTTCAATGAACACACACACACACACATTCCAAATCTTTAGGTTTCATTTTTGACCCGCTAATCAGTGGGTTGAACCTTGCTTCTTATTCGAAGGAGTTATTTCGCAACACCTTGTTTTTACTATTGATTGCCTTCATATTTTCTTCTTGTGTGGAGGATACCTCCCTAAATAGTGGTCAGACAACTCTCCAAGAAAATCAAATAAAAAGAACCTTTACATCCATTCAAAAGGATAAATTTCTAAAAACCTTTCGGGAAGAGTCAAACCCCTCATCCTTTGGTTTCCGAATAGCTGAAGATGATAATCAATATTTCGATAAAGCCAATTGGAGTAAAGCTTTTCGTCATGAGGACTTAGTAAAAGGTGAGGTCACCTATACTATTCCTTTGATCACCGAAAATGTAGAAACATTTACCAATTTGATTGTTGTTAAGAAAGGTATTGACACTAATTCTTACTTGATCAGGTACCTCCCAGAAAAAGAATGGATAGAGACCAAGCAGCGAAGACATGGCTTTGGGAATTTTTCAGGCACTATTCAATTACTTAGGCTGGACGGGGAAGTTTTCAGTGAATCCCAGTATCTTCACGGGGTAGCCATTCAAACAGAAAACACCAACAGTAGGGTAAGTGGGTGTACTACCGAAATTGTTGTCACTGGATTTACAACGGTTTGTGTAAACGGAGACTGTATTATTTCGGAGGTGAGGTATGCAGAGGTAGAAACCTGTGAAAGCAATCCGGGAGGAGATCTTCCTCCGGGCTCTGGTGGAACTGGCGGTGGGAGTTCGGCTGGGGGCTCAACAGGATCTGGTGATCTGGGCATCCCCGGAATGCTGGATCCTGAGGATATTGCCTACTGGCTGAGGCCTTTGAACCCTCAGGATGACCTAAACAATCCCTATGATGGGATGAAGGCAGTGAGTACAGACGGCACGATCTATACTTATGATGCACAGGTAGATGCGTGGCTGATGCCGGAGGTAGTGGTCATGGAGGAGCAGGGTTTTATCGCCAATTTCTTTGGCAATCCGGATTTTGATGGGGGAGTGGTGACAGCGATGACTCTTACGCTGACTACAACAGCAAAAAGATCTCCCATCGGTCAGGTGATCATTGGGACTATCGCTTTTAATCTCTGGCTCTATAGTATGTATGAGGTGATGACATCAGAGAGTTCTCCTGATCAGGCCTGTTGGGACTTTCTTTTAGAATGTCAGAGGTGGAATTACAAATATTCGACAAATTTTGAATGCTATAAATGTTTAGGAAAGTGCAAAGATACAAAAATTGGAAAATGGCCATATACCGACTGCCCAATAGGATATTATGAATAAGAAAGAAATTTTAGAATGCAAGGTTGGGAAAAGGAAAGTAGTATTTGGGTTGCCGAATCAAGGAAGCATTCACTTTAACTTAATCTGCAAGTTGAATGCACGGGGAGTGATTGAAGGAGCAGAATTAGACATTTCGGCAATTCAGGATGAAATTAAATACAATTTCCTCCACCTGAAGTCGGAAGGTCTTTTCCCCATAGAAATTCAATATAGTTCGGAAAATAGTATCAATTTGCCTGAACCGATTATCAGGAATAAACCAAAAATGCCAGTTGAAGCGAAGCTATTCTGGTATAAAAAACTGGAAAAAGAGCTGCAGGATAAGGGTTTGTTAATAAAAAATGGATAACACGCTATGGAAACACTTTGCTATGAAGATGTAAAAAGCTCCAAGCTAATCGCAGGATTCCCGGGGGAAGGAAATTTGGTGGTTTCTATCCTGTTTGATATGGATGAAACAGGTCAAGTCAAGGAAACCAAGACAGAAATATCGGGTGATTATCAAAATTCCTCCTACAACTTCTATACAGCTACGAAGAAAACCATTCTTCCTATCAGAATCTCCAGTAGTCACGAAGAAATAATTCAACTACCAGACAGTATCAAGCAAGCGAAACAGGGGATGAGTGATGAGTCAAAATTGGACATGTATCTGAAGTTAAAAGCAGACCTGGAAAAGGAAGGACTGATCTAGTTATTGCTGTTTTCAAAGCTGACCTGAGATAATCTTGGGAAGGGGTATTCCTAATGGAAATTTCTACGACAATTGGATTGTTCTTTTTGTCTTTATAAATGCAGGCTTAAGGAACTTGCAGAAAATGCCCGTCTTTTAAATAGCCTAAAAATCAAAAACTATGATTGGATTTAAAGTAGAGGGTAAAGGAAAAAAACTATCAGTTGCCTCAGATGCCATACAAATAATTTTTGCTCTATTGGTCAAAGAATCTGAAGAAGAATTAAGTCTTCATATCAGAGGCTCTAATGATTTCTTTCAGGAACGATTGAACTGGGGGGCAATTAAATTTGAGCCTGGAGATGAGTTTCTCATTAAGGTTGAGGAGATAGAAGACATTTCAAAACCCAAAAAGAAAGAGTTTCATGAATGCTCTGAAGAGCAGTTAAAAGAGGAGTTGAAGACTTATTTTGCTCTTAAGCAGGAACTGGAAGATGCAAACTGGATATGACTTCTAGCCTGATTAAAAAAGCAAATACTAACATGATGGTATTCAGGTAAAATTCTCCTCAAATCGAGATTGGGAAAGATTATGTGACACCTAGAAGATGTAAAAAGTATGAGTAAGGATAAAGTATTGGGTTTTGAGTTGATTGATCAGGGAAAGAAGGTGTTCGGTGGATTTAAAAATGCATCAATTACTTTGATTTTTTCTAAAAATACCGAAGCTCATGAAAAAGACCTAGAGATCATGTTTTCAGGTCTAAATATTGAGTCAGGCGAATCCGTAGAGTGGTTGAATAAAGAGATTCAGGTAGGGGATGAGTTTATCATCAAAGTAAAGGAAACTGATAGCATCAGTCCTTACAGAGTCAAAGAGAAACCGCTCACCTACGCAGAAGTATTGGCAAAAATGAGCGAGAAGGAAAAATTAGCCATGAAACTCAAACAGTTTAACTATTTGGAGAGAAAGCTAAAAAGCAAAGGGTTGATCTAGCAGATTATTCTGCTTCTGTAGAGGCAGGAAAGCAAGGAATTGAGATAGTAGGTGCCCACTAAGACATTATTAGAATGAAAGGATTTAGACTAATATTCAACAACCAAAAAACAGATGCTGCTATTGATCACGGCGTGGTATCTTTACAATTCACAAGGGTAAAAAATCAAGAGAACGATCTCATATCCCTTCGACTAGGAGGAAGAGATGAGAAAAAATCAAGAGAAGTCATCTGGATTTTTGAAGAATTGAGGCTAGGCGAGGAATTTACTGTAGAAGTGATCGACACTATAGAATCTTCGGAGCCTAAGTCATCATCCAAGATAGATGATGAAGAATTACTCTTGGAAAATAACCTCCGAACTTATAAGCATCTTAAAAAAGAACTGGAAGAGGCAGGTCATCTATAAAAGATTTCATTTACATTTTTTAGAATAGAATGTTGTAGTTACAGATTAGAGTAGATTATTAGGTTTAGAAAGTTAATTGAGAATGGGATCCAAGATGTCCTTTAATAAATTGAGTTATGATAGGGTTTGAGATTAAAAGCGAAAAAGAAAACCTGAAGGCCGGATTGGAAGAGGGGGTTGTTTCGGTGATTTTCACTCGTGTGAAAAATGAAGAAATAGATCGAATGGACTTATCCGTTGGGGGCTTGACTATGGAAAAAGAAGAGAACCATAAGTGGATAGATAGAGATTTAACAATTGGGGAGAAGTTTAAAATTAAAGTTGTGGAAATCAGCAATGCATCTCCTTCACAGAAATTACAGAGGGCTCCCCTTGAAAAGCTATCGGTGGATGATAAATTGAGAAAATACCACAAGCTTAAGAAAGAACTGGAAGGGCGGGGATTAATTTGAGTTCCCCTCCTTATTCTTCGTTTGCTTTAGGCACTGGACTAAGATGACACTACCTATGCCTTAAATAATGCAGTCTTATGACCGCTTTTATAATATCCTCTCTGTCTTGCTGGCACATCATTTTCATTTCCATGTAAAAATCATGGGCCAGCGCTTGGGTTGGAATTGGTTTTAAATCCCCGGGATGCTCCCGGGGCTATTACAAGTTGTGCCTTCAGCACTCTTCTTTTTTCACTTCGCAGCTTTTCAAGCGATATTCTCTCTTAAAAATTCCTAAAAATCCCTTTGCTCCGCTGAGATTACCGCTTCAAAGAATTAAGATTGCGCTTGGGACAAATTATTCTATTTTTACACTTCTCACAGAAAAATTAAGCAGATGTATCAGGACAAAATCCAAGCTGTCACAGAGGAAGTTCGAAAGGTCGTCGTCGGTCAGGACAAAATGGTCAACCGATTGTTGATTGGGCTTTTTACCAATGGTCATATTTTGCTCGAAGGGGTGCCTGGTTTGGCGAAAACTTTGACCGTCAACACCCTGGCCAAAGTGCTTCATTTGGATTTCAATCGGATTCAGTTTACCCCGGATCTTTTGCCTGCCGACTTGGTCGGTACCATGATCTACAATCAGCAGAATGGGGATTTTGAAGTGAAAAAAGGACCGATTTTCTCTAACCTGATCTTGGCCGATGAGGTCAACCGATCCCCGGCTAAGGTACAGTCAGCTCTCTTGGAGGCTATGCAGGAAAAGCAGGTGACTATTGGAGAAACTACCTTTCAGCTAGATCGTCCTTTCTTGGTTTTGGCTACGCAAAACCCGGTGGATCAAGAGGGGACCTACCCTTTACCCGAAGCGCAGGTCGATCGATTTATGATGAAAGTGCATATCGACTACCCATCCAAGGCAGATGAAATGGAAGTCATGCGCCGCATGGCGAATATGTCCTTTAGTTCCGAAGTGAATGCGGTCCTTTCCAAAGAGGACATCTTTGGTATTCGGGATGAAATCAATGGAATCAAAATCGCAGAACCGCTTGAGCAATACATCATCGAATTGGTATTTGCAACCCGATTCCCGGATCAGTACGGTCTGAAAAATGAAGCTAAGTACATTCAATTTGGTGTATCCCCACGTGCAAGCATCAATCTAAACCTTGCTTCCAAGGCTGTTGCCTACATGGATGGGCGGGATTATGTGCTTCCGGAGGACATCAAGGAAATCGCTGAGGATGTGCTGAATCACCGAATTATTCTCAATTATGAGGCAGAAGCAGATGGAATAGACACCCGTGACTTAGTTAAAATTTTACTAGAAAAGGTGCCGATTAATAAGTCGGTAACATTGAAATAACATAAAAACTTGATTTAAGTGGCTTTCGGAGAGGAAAGCCTTTTTTTATGCTAAATCTGTTAATCCAATATTAAATTCTGCATTCATTTTTAAAAAAAGCATAATTCGAATAATTCTCTTGCGGTAGAAAATTGAATCAGTTTTGCAACGATTAAAAATGCAAAACCAAAATTCAATTAATAACTCATGAAAAAGTTCAATTATCTTTTAGCAATGTTTGCTGCTTTCACATTCGTTTTTACGAGCTGTGATGACGACACTCCAGAACCTAACAATGGGGTGACAATTTCAGGAATTCCCGCTACGGCTTCTATTGAAGCAGGTGGTACTTTGGGCCCAGTAACAGCTACTGTAACTGCTCCCGATGGCCTGTCTGAGTTGGTGATCACCAAAGATGGATCAAATTTCGCGACTGTTCCTTTGTCCGGAACTTCTGCATCTCAAGAATTTGAGTACACTGCCACTGCAGAGGACGAAGGAAAAAGCATTGTTTTTGTATTCACGGCAACAGACGTTGACGGTGATGAGGCTACTGCTACGCACGTATTAAATGTTGGCGTGGAAGAAACAACAGTAAGAGTTGATTCTAATATTACTTCTGATCAGACTTGGGAAACTGGTAAGGTTTACATCTTGGGTTCCAGAATCTCTGTAGAGTCAGGTGCTACTCTGACTATCGAGCCTGGCGTGATCGTCAAAGGTGAAGTAGGAACTGGTGCCAATGCTTCTGCTTTGGTAGTCGCCCGTGGCGCTACGTTGAATGCTTTAGGTGAACCAGATTCTCCAATCATTTTCACTTCTATTGCAGATGAAATTATGCCAGGAGAGATCGCATCTCCTAACTTGGATCCAAACCTTTCTGGTCTTTGGGGAGGTTTGATCGTATTGGGTAATGCTCCATCTTCTTTACCGGGTGATGTTTCTGAGCTTCAAATCGAAGGTATTCCACCATCTGACGCAAATGGTCTTTACGGTGGTGATAATGCTGAAGACAATTCAGGTACTATTCAGTACATCTCTATCCGTCACGGTGGTTCAAACATCGGTGAAGGTAACGAAATCAACGGCCTTACCCTTGGTGGTGTAGGATCAGAAACGACTATCGAAAATGTGGAAGTAATCGCTAACCAAGATGATGGAATCGAATGGTTTGGTGGTACTGTCTCTGTAACCAACGCATTGGTTTGGAATTCAGGTGACGATGCACTTGATACTGATCAGGCTTGGGCTGGTACTATGGATAACTTCATCCTTATCTGCGGTGACGAAACTGACCACTCTATGGAAATCGACGGTCCTGAGGGTTCTTACCTCGATGGGCATACTTTGACCAATGGTTCAGTAAAAGGAAACGATGTGTCTGAACTGGGTGACTTCAGAGATGGAGCTCGTGGAACATTCGAAAATATCTATTTCTTTGGATTCGCCAATCCAGCCGATACAGATGGACGAGGTGACTTGTCGATCAGCGGTGATGCTTCTCTTGCAAACTTCCAGGAAGGTGTATTGTCTTTCCGTAATTTGGAAATCGCTCTAGCTGATGGAGCTACTCTTACAGATGTATTCCTCAATGGAACTGATGCTGAAGCTACTGCTGTCGAGGCAGGAGCCAATACAGTGGGTGCTGACAAGGCTCCATTCGCTGGATGGTCTTGGGCTGATGTAGCTGGCGAACTTGCCGATTTCTAAGCTTAGATTTTAATTCATAAAAGGGAAGGAAGGAAGATCTTGCAAGGAGCTTCCTTCCTTTACTTACTAAATAAACAATTTCATTTGCTGTATGAAACCAAATCTATCTGATTCTTTCATGATACGATCATTGATCCTCAGTCTATTCCTGATCAGTCCGCTGTTTGCAGGATTTTCATTTGCCCAAAAAGGAACACTTCGAGGGGCAATCTTTGAAGAAGCTACCGGAGAGCCGCTTTTCGGCGTTTCTGTTTTGGTCAAAGAAATCGGTACCGGAGCGGTCACTGATTTTGACGGGAAATTTGAAATCCAAGCCGATCCAGGCACTTACACTCTTCAAATCTCCTACATTTCCTTTTCTACTGTAGAGCTTACTTCGGTAGAAATCAAAGACGGTGAAGTCACAGTCCTCAACGATGTCTTGATGGCTGAAGAAGCTTCCGAACTTGAAACTGTAACCATTGCGGCTACAGCTATACGGACAACAGAAAATGCATTGATGTCCGTCAAAAGAAATGCTCCCAACTTAATGGATGGAATTTCCGCCTCTACTTTCAGGCAAATTGGAGATGGAGATGCTGCAGGCGCTGTCAAGCGGGTAACCGGTGTCTCTATCGAAGGTGGAAAGTATGTCTATGTCCGTGGTCTCGGAGATCGATATACCAAAACCGTCCTAAATGGTGTCGATGTACCGGGTTTGGATCCCGATCGAAATACCATCCAAATGGATATTTTTCCGACCAATGTCATTGACAATATCATAGTGTCAAAATCATTTACTGCAGATTTGCCTGCAGACTTTACCGGTGGTGTAGTAGACATTGCTACCAAAGATTTTCCTGAAGAGCGGACGATGGTAATCGGTGTTTCCGGTGGTATCAATCCTTCCATGCACTTCAACAGCAACTACCTCCAATATGATGGTGGAGAGACTGATTGGTTAGGTTTTGATGACGGGACCCGGGCAATCCCCACTGGAGGAAGAACAGACATTCCTTCTTATGGAGATGTAGTGGGTAATCCCAACAGCGAAGCCGGAATAGAGTACCGGTCAATTCTTAGTTCATTCAATCAAACCTTAGCCGGCTACCGGAATAATAGTTTGATGGATGTGGGATTGAGTTTTTCTCTAGGCAATCAGCTTGCCCGTGAGAAAGTGACTTGGGGCTATAATTTTGCCCTTACTTATAAAAATGATACCGAATTTTACCAAGATGCCGAGTTTAACCTCTTTGCAAAGCCTCGTGAGTCATCTCAGGTCGAATTGGAGCCGCTCGAAAGGCAAATTGGTGATTACGGGGTAAATAATGTACTGCTCGGAGGAATGGCCGGAATCGCCATGAAGACTGAAGCGTCCAAGTTTAGACTGACCTATCTTCATCTCCAGAATGGCGAGTCCAAGGCAGGTGAGTTTGATTTTATCAATACTAACCTGGGGGCAAACTTCGAAGCCAAGCAATACAACATCGAATATAGTGAGCGCTCGATGCAAAGTATCTTATTGGGTGGATCACACTTTTTGAATGGAAATCAGTGGGAAATCGATTGGAAAGTAGCCCCTACGCTCTCTACAATGGACGATCCGGATATCCGTTTTACACGATTCAGATTGCCCAACAATACCATATCTACCGAGGTAGGCTTGCCTACACGGATCTGGAGAGAACTCGAGGAGACCAATTTGGTCAGTAAGTTGGACTTGACCCGACGGATCAATGCTTTCCAAACAGATGGTAAGATTAAATTTGGAGGAAGTTATGTGATAAAAAACAGGGATTTCAATATTCAGACATTCCAATTCGCAACAGGAAATACGGACCTGTCAGCCGGTGATCCCAATGCAATCCTAAACCCGGAGAATCTTTTCTCCGCAGAAAACAGAAACGGTGTTCGTTACAATCCTGACTTTATTCCGGTCAATCCAAATGAGTACCAGTCAGACCTCAGCAATGTTGCAGGGTATGTTTCGGCCGAATTGAATCCTATTGAAAATTTGAAAGCAATCGCCGGTGTTCGGGTAGAAAAGTATACGCAATTCTACACCGGTACCAATCAGACTGCTACCATTGTTTTTGACAATGAAAAAGTATTGGATGATTTCGACCTTTTCCCTTCTTTGAATTTGGTGTATGGTTTGAAAGAAAATCAAAATCTTCGTCTTTCGGCTTCACGGACCATCGCCAGACCTTCTTTCAAAGAACTTTCTTATGCAGAGATTTTGGATCCGATTACAGGCCGTACTTTTATCGGTGGCTTGTTTGAGGAGACCACCAATGGCGGTGCAGAAGTACTTTGGGATGGTAATCTAACAGCTACTCGGATCAACAATTTTGATTTGCGTTGGGAATCCTTCCAAGAAAGAGCTCAGATGTTTTCGGTCAGTGCTTTTTATAAATCCTTCGACAAGCCTATTGAAATTGTCCAGTTTCTCTCAGACCCGGGTTCCTTTCAGCCTCGAAACGTAGGCCGCGGTACGGTGATGGGTTTGGAATTTGAATTAAGAAAATCTCTCTCATTCATCTCGCCTGCCTTGGAGAATTTCATGTGGAATACCAATGTAACCCTAGTCGATTCTAGAATTCAAATGTCTGCTACCGAACTTCGATCCCGACAGCTGACTGCCAGAGATGGTGAGACGATTGATGATACGCGTGAGATGGCTGGACAGGCTCCTTACATTGTAAATACAGGCCTTTCTTTCATGAATTATATGACAGGGCTAGAAGCTGGTATATTTTATAATGTTCAGGGACCTACTTTGAATTTTGTAGGATTTGGAAACCGAACCGATACCTACACGGTACCCTTCCATAGTTTGAATTTGAATATCAATAAGTCCTTTGGAGCTGATGAGCGAATTACCACCAGTTTTGGGGTATCGAATATCTTGAATGACAAGCGGCAGATCGTTTTCCGATCTTATGAAGCCCAAGATCAATTCTTCACCAATTTGGCGCCGGGTACAGAGATTAGCTTTAGTTTTGGGTACTCTTTTTAATTAAATTTCATAGCATAGTAAAGCCGGCTTTTGCAAAAGGGCCGGCTTTTTTTGTCCACCTGGGGGTAAGTCTTCACGAGCCTGAATTGCCTTCGAGTGAAGGCACTTTTATCTTATTCCCCATTTCTACAAGAAGTGATCAATGTCACCTTTTATTTTTTCTATTTATCGTAATATTACGATTAAATATGAACCCCGAAATGAAAACAATCAAAATACTCGGAACCGGCTGTCCAAAATGTAAGCAAACGGAAGCTGTCGTCAAGGAGGCTCTTGCCCAATCCGGTCAGCAAGCGGAAATCATCAAAGTCGAAGACATCCAAAAAATCATGGAGTACAACGTTATGAGTACGCCTGCGGTGGTGGTGGATGAGGTAGTTAAGATAAAAGGAAGGGTTCCTTCCATCTCAGATATTTTGGCAGTAATCGCTTAATCAGACTCCATGTTTGACTGGTTACAAAATCTGGCTGATTGGCTGGTACACGGCATTTTTGGCTTAGGGGAAAGCTCCAGGATGGGGATTGCTTTGAATTTTTTCCTTTATGACACCATCAAGATCCTGATTTTGTTAATGCTCATTACAACTTTGATGGGCTTAGTCAATGCATATTTTCCAGTGGAACGACTGCGGGATTTTCTAAACCGCCGCAAGCTCTACGGGCTTGAGAATTTATTTGCTTCCTTCTTTGGGGCCATCACGCCTTTCTGTTCTTGCTCCTCCGTTCCTTTGTTTATAGGTTTTGTACAGGGCGGCATTCCTTTGGGAGTGACTTTCTCCTTTTTGATTACCTCCCCTTTGGTCAATGAGATTGCTTTGGCCATGTTTGTGGGGCTTTTCGGGTTGAAATTCACGTTGATTTACGCCTTGAGCGGAATTTTGCTTGGAACGGTTGGAGGGATGATTTTGGGCCGAATGAATTTGGAAAAATACCTCTCCGAATGGGTACAAAATCTCATCAAGGCCAAGACCAAAGGGAGTTCAGATTACCAAGCTGAAAATATTTCTTTTACCCAACGACTCCAACTAGTCTTCAAGGAAGCTTGGGGAATTGTTAAAAGTATTCTTATCTATGTGGTGATTGGGATTGGAATTGGTGCCGCGATGCATCGCTATGTGCCCGAAAATTTCTTTCAACAATACCTTGGGTCGGGTCAGTGGTGGACGGTGCCGCTAGCGGTGATTTTGGCCGTCCCGCTTTATTCCAATGCTGCGGGAATTATCCCGGTGATCCAAGTACTTGTTGCCAAAGGCGTACCCATCGGTACCGCGATCGCCTTTATGATGGCGACCATCGGACTGTCCATACCAGAAGGCACACTACTCAAAAAAGTCATGACCAGCCGGTTGATCGGGATTTACTTTGGTGTGGTCACCCTATTTATCATTATCTCAGGATTTATCTTCAATTTATTACTATGAAAAATCTAATTCTTACGCTTTCACTCGTCTTTTCTTATTTAGCTCTAAACGCTCAGGTGAAACATTCCGGCGCCATGAGCGAAATGGGCAAAACCGGTTTTGCTCCCACCATTTCACTGGATTCACTCCAAAAATATAAAGGTTTGATTGCCTTGGGTCCTTTGGGGAAAATGCAGGGCGAAATTACAGCTGTAGATGGTATTCCATTTACCGGTATCCTAACTGCCGAAGGCAAGGGAAGCATTCAATCGAAGTGGCAATCTGAGGCGCCGTTTCTAGTCTATGCTGACGTCGAGCAATGGGAGGAAATCTCCTTAAAAGGTAGGGTAAATACGATTCAAGAATTAGAAGCCTTGATTGAAAGCACGCTTATAGCCAATGGGATTGATTTGCTTGAACCCTTGCCTTTTCGCATTCAGGGAAATTTTGACCGGATGACCACCCATATCGTAACTCCAAGATCTCCGGAAATTCCCGGCTATGTGGAGGGGAGAAATCAAGTCAAATTTGACCACCAAAATTCCGCTGGAGAATTGATCGGATTCTATTCCAAAGAAGGTCAGCGTATTTATACACATCATGACAGCTTTATGCATGTACATTTTCTGAGTGAGGAAAAAGATTATGCAGGACATCTCGATCAATTCGATTCCGCACTGGATGGTCTTACACTTCTGATACCAAAAGGTAGAAACTAGGCTTTCCTGCATTTCCAGACGCTGGACCTATCGGTCAGTGACAAGGTGCCTTAAAATTTCTGATAGCAGACATGGAGAGCGATGCGTCCTTTGAATCTATGTGGTTTGAAAAAAGAGGAACCTCGAAGCCACAGATTTATTGAACTGAGAAGTTGAATATTTTCCGATTCTTGGTTGGAAATCCGAGAGGATAGTTGCCGAAGATTGTTGTCGTTTGTCTCAGGAAGCTGTACTTATCGGTCTGTAGGGGGAGATTCTGGATCTGGTATGGGAGAAGAATTGAAAATGCCTTATCGCTTTACTAAGTGCCTTGGAATATTTATCTTGGAATGAAGGGTAAAAATCTCCTATGTCGCACCATCATCAGCATCACTCATCCTCCAAAAATCTTGGAATTGCCTTTTTTCTCAATTTGGTTTTTACCATCATTGAGTTTATCGGAGGCTATTGGGTGAACAGTGTGGCGATTATCTCCGATGCGGTACATGACTTAGGCGACAGTCTTTCCTTAGGATTTGCTTGGGTGCTGGAGCGGAAAGCCATCAAATCCCCTAGTAAACGCTTTTCTTTTGGCTATCGCCGTTTTTCCCTTCTGGGAGCCTTGATCAATTCCATTATTCTGGTACTGGGATCGATTTTTGTAATTCGAGAAGCGATTCTACGGTTGCAGGAGCCACAAAACCCCGATGCGAGCGGGATGTTTTTTCTAGCCCTGCTAGGGGTGGCGGTCAATGGCTATGCTGCATGGAAAGTCAGCTTTGGCAGGACGCTGAATGAAAAAGTAATCACTTGGCATTTGCTTGAAGATGTCCTCGGCTGGGTAGCAGTCTTGATTGCCTCTATGGCTATCTATTTTTGGGAAATCCCTCTTTTAGATCCCATTTTATCTTTAGCGATCACATTCTTTATCCTCTGGAATGTCATCAGGCGTATTAAGGAGACCCTTCTGATTTTTTTGCAGAGTCAGCCTGCAGAAATCGACCGGGAATTGCTGGAAAAAAAACTCTTACAAATCCCTGGAATCTCCTCCATTCACCACACGCATATTTGGTCCCTCGATGGAGAGCGACATGTCTTTAGTACGCATTTGAAATTAAAAAATGTAAATTCTCTCGAGGAAATAGCCCGAATCAAACAAGCAGTAAAAAAACAATTGGAACCCTTTCATTTTGAGCATATTACTTTAGAAACCGAACTCGAAGGGGATCTTTGCGAATTTGAATAAAAGAATCATGAAGAACGAACAGCTTATCCAAGTATGGAAAGAAGGAAGAACCCGTTTTACTCGGCTTTTGGAGCAGGCAGGTCCGGGGGATTTACCCAAAAAACACGGAAAAAGCCCCAATTCTGCGGGATTTCTCATTCGGCATAGTGCGGAGGTGGAATTACTTTTTGCCAAAAATGTATTTGGGAAAAAGGACGTAAAAATCACCGCCAAAACACTTATCGCAGGGAAAGATACAGGCGATTGGACTGACCTTGAGGAGCTAAAAGCCTTTTCATCCTATGCTGAAGTAATGCTGGAGGAAGCCATTGCAGCCCAGAAAGACTGGGATGAGTCAATCGAAACTAAAGAGTTTGGTAAAAAGACCAAATCAGAAGCTTTTGGAAGGATTCTTACTCATACTGCTTATCATGCCGGACAATTGGCCTTGATATTGAAATATGGGGATTGATGGGTAGGTGCCTTAATTTATAAGCAAACCGGGTGGGCTACCTGTTTGCCGAGAATCCCATAGGAGTTAAATTAATCATTTTTAGAGTCAGAAAGACGGTGAAGCCGTCTAACCTTTCAATAAACGCGGGCTTGCCTGACGGCCAGTCAGGTGAAATTCGTGGATAGTGAAACACTAGATATAATGGTGCTGCCCAATCCCGAACGTGCCTGTCCCGATGAGCGTAGCGATTTCGGGAGGTTGAACTTGGTAATCCAATGATGTTCGACCCTTTCAGGGTCGGTAGGCATAAAGGTGTTTTGCGCTTTGGATCCATGGGTTTCACCCATGGCTATTCAAGGTTAGACCACTTCGTGGTCTTGAAAATGACCAAAATTTCTGTCCAGAAAGACGGTGAAGCCGTCGAACCTTTCAATAACCGCGGGCCTGCCTGACTGCAGGCAGGTGAAACCCGTGGATAGTGAAACACTAGATATAATGGTGCTGCTACCCAACCCCGAACGGGGTTGAACTAGTGGGAAGGGAATTGCAAATTCCGAAAAATATAAAAGCGTAGATACAATCTACGCTTAGTCAAACATTCTACACCAAGCCGAGCTACCTGTCCCGATGAGCGTAGCGATTTCGGGAGGTTGAACTAGAAAGGAAAGGGGATAATAAATTCCAAAAAGGATAACAAGGCTGGTCTGTGAGACACAGCCCCCCTGGTAGGAAGTAAGGAAATTGATATCATGTCAATTTTCTGATAATTTCTTCCGCATCGGGAAATGCCGTTAAGAGTTGCTCGGCATTCATCAACTCAAAATCCTGAAAATCAAATCCCGGGGCTACCATACAGGAGACAAGTGCATAGCTGTCAGTTCCTTCGACTGTACTTCCAAAAATCGTATTTGCAGGCACTAGTTGCTGTGGTGAGCAGTCAGAATTTCCCACTGGCCCAAGTGATAAAACCTGATGGCCCTTTTCCCCCAAAATATGAATTGATAAGTGGTTTCCCTCGTGCCAAAACCAATGCTCATCACTTTTGATCCTGTGGAAGTTGGAGTGATTTTCGGAGGTCAGAAGAAAATAAATGACCGTAGCTAAGTTTCGCTTTCCCGACTCTGTTTCTAGCATCTCCGTACTTCTGTAGGTTTCTGCAAAAAAACCTCCTTCGGGATGAGGCTGAAGTTTGAGCTCCTCGACTAATTGGGCGATGCGTTTCTGGCTATCCATTAGGCGTATTGCTGGACTAAGATATCTACGATTCGCTCAGCAGTTTTTCCATCCCACATGGGGATACCTTGGTATTGCTTCCATTCCCCTGCCATGACCTTTTCCAGATAGGGCTTTAGCTTCGCTGGGTCTGTTCCCACCAGCTCATTGGTCCCTAAATGGATGGTTTCGGCTCTTTCGGTATTGTCACGGAGAGTAATGCAAGGGACATTCATGACAGAAGCTTCTTCGGTGATGCCTCCTGAGTCAGTGATTACCCCCTTGGCATTTTTGACGAGGTAATTGAACTGCAAATAGCCAAGTGGTTCGCAGAGATGGAGATTAGGTGAGGATATTCCCAAAGCTTGGAGGTTTTTGGCTGTACGGGGATGCACCGGGAAGATAATCGGCAGACCCTGTGTTCCTTCCAAAATGGCGTCGATCATGGCCTTAAGCTTTTGTTCCTGATCCACATTGGCAGGTCTGTGCATGGTCATGACAAAGTACTCCTTCGGCTCCAGTTGCTCGAAAAGTTCTCCTTCAGGTTTCTCAAATCGAGGCATTTGAGCCATGAGTGTATCGATCATGGTATTACCTACGTAGTGGATTTTTTCTTCTGAAAAGCCACTTTTTCGCAAATTTTCATTGGCGATTTCGGAGGTGGTGAAAAAGTGATCCGTGATGGAATCGGTGACCATTCGATTGATCTCCTCTGGCATGGTTAAGTCACCGGAGCGAATTCCTCCTTCCACATGGGCCACATCGATGCACAGTTTTTTGGCAGCAATGGAGCAGGCAAGGGTGCTGGTGACATCACCCACTACGAGTACCAGATTGGTGGGATTTTCCAACAACTCCCTCTCAAATGCTACCATGATAGCCGCGGTCTGCTCGGCTTGGGTACCGCCTCCGCCACCCAAATTCGCATCAGGCTCCGGAATATTGAGTTGCTCAAAAAAATCTCCCGACATCTTTTTATCATAATGCTGACCCGTGTGAATCAGACGGAATTTGACTGCTGGGTTTTTAGCTTGTTGCTTTTGGAGTTGGTGGATAATGGGGGCGATTTTCATGAAATTGGGTCTCGCTCCCGCCACGATCGTAAAAGTGGGCATGAGATTTTTGAAAATTTTACCCAAAAGTAAAAAAATAGTGGGAAGCGACCTGATAATTTGAGAGGATTATCTGCTTCAATTCTGGCTCCTTTTTTGTTTCTTTGTCAATCAAAGATTTTAGGTAAAATTCATGAATTCAGCTTTTTGGAGAAGAGTAGTAGGGGTCTTTACAATCTTGATTCTAGCGTTTTTGAGTGCATGTACCGATACGTTGGAGCGTTCTGAGGTGGTGTACGACAACGATTTTTCAAATCTTGATTTAGCAGGCTTTGAAAATGGAAAGCTTTTTGTATTTCAGAATGACACGGTCGCCGGCTTTTATCATAATGAGGAGGTTTCTGTGCAACTTGAAAATTTGCCCTCCCATAATATGCTGAAGGTTACTTCCGAAATCCTCATTCATGATAGTTGGGACGGAAATCCGGAAGACGGAGTATCTGGTCCGGATTATTGGTTTTTTGGTTTAGATAATACCGAGATCTTCAGAACTACCTTCTCCAATTCGCCTTGCGAATCCACTTTTTGCCTTTATCAATCTTATCCCAATAGTTATTTCCGACAAAATCGACCCAAAGATGGAGCGATTCAAACCAATCTGCCTGGACTTTGTCTGTTTGGGGCTTTTAGTAATTATACCACACGCTATCGAATTGAGGAAATTATTCCCCACACTAATAATTCTGTAAAGATATTTTGGAATAGCGAATTGCGACAAGAACAAAACCCAAACCCCGCTTGTGATGAGTCTTGGTCTTTGGCCAGAGTTACTGTGGAGGCATTTGTAGTAAATTGAGATGATGGGCAAAAAAGGACATATCGCATTGATTTTTTGGATTTTCCTGATCGGAAATGTTTCTGCTCAGACCATTCCTTTAGGCATGCCGGTATTGGATGATTACCTCCGGAGAGCCCAATTATTGGGTCGGGTAGATTCTGCTTCCAGCTGGATGATTAGACCTCTCTATCCTACGGAAGCCTTTGGCGTCAGGGATGGCTTTGATCTCGACAGCTCTGTAGTAGACTTTGATCAAAGTAGATTTCACCGGTTTGTCGACGTGGATTCTGCCCGACAGTTGAAGTTATTGATGCTTCCGGCCAGTTACCGCCTGCAATACAATTCGACTTATGCTTTTGGGGTCAATGACGGAGCCATGATTCCCAACAGGGGATTTCAGCAGGTTTTATCCTTTGGAGCCTATGCGGAGTTTGGCAAGTGGTCCTTACAGTTTCAGCCGGAGATCTTGATGGCTCAAAACAGAGACTACATCGGGTTCCCTATTGAGCATCAGGCTACGGTACTCTTTTACTATGAGTACATGAATCGGATTGATATGCCGGAGCGCTTTGGCGATAAAAGCTTTAATCGCTTCTATCTTGGCCAGTCTAGCTTACGATATAATGTCAAGGAGTTTTCGATCGGAATGTCCACAGAGAATCTTTGGTGGGGACCGGGCAGGAGAAACTCACTTCTTTTAGGCAATAATGCGCCGGGTTTCTTTCATTTCACGGTGAATACCCGGAAACCTGTTTCTAGCCCAATCGGATCATTTGAGGGTCAGTTGATCAGTGGCTTTTTGAATTCGACAGACTTTCTTCCACCTCACCCGGACTATTCCATTCAGCAAAATCCAGTTTACATTCCCAAGCGGGAAAATGGCAACCGCTACCTTTCTGGAATCGTCCTGACCTATCAGCCCAAGTGGGTTCCAGGTTTATTCCTCGGCTATGGTGCCACCAATCATCTCTATCGGGATGAGGTGCAGGTGATGGGTGACATTCTACCTGTTTTCAACGGTCGCAAAGGGCCGGAAAATGTCTATGACCCGGTTCGTGATAGAAGGCAACAGTTTTCTTCCGGCTTTTTCCGTTGGTTGAGTCCTGAGGGACATTTCGAATTTTATGGAGAGTACGGGACCCGAGGGAATAGTCGTAGGGTAAGTGATTTTATGATTACTCCTGAAAAGGGGAGAGCATTTACTTTTGGGTTTTCGCACTTGATGGCATTGGGGAAACCAGGCAGCTACTTCCAAATCAGCTCTGAAATGACCCAAACAGGTCAGACTATTCGTGAGGAGATCAGACAGCTAAGGACTTGGTACATTCATGATCATGTTCGCCATGGCTACACCCATCAAGGTCAGGTGCTTGGAGTAGGAAATGGTCCGGCAAGCAATCAGATTTTTGTAGAGTTTGCTTGGGTAAAGGATATGAATCGCCTGGGTTTTCAGATGGAGCGAATTGTCTACAACAATGATTTCTACTATTACCGCTATGAGGCTTCAAAGGATTTCCGAAATAAGTATGTGGACTTAGTGCCTTCCTTAGTGGCAGATTGGCGGTTTGGGAATGTATTGCTCAGCGGAAGATTCCAATATGTGAATACTTTGAACTATAAGTGGTTTTTGGAAAATCAACCCGATCAGTATTTTGTACCCGGCTATGACCGAAAGAATTTCGTCGCCAATTTGGGCGTAGCTTATTTATTTAGATAAGATGATTGCAGAAAAAAATAAAGTCATTACCATCTCCTATCGCTTGCTAGCGGATGATGGAGAGTCTGGAATGGAATTTTACGAGGAAGTTACTTCCGAACAGCCTTTTGCCTTTCTTTTTGGCCAGCAGTACATCCTTCCCAAATTGGAAGAGGCCATCGCAGGCAAAGAGGCAGGTGAGACTTTCTCAGTTTTTATTGATTTTGAAAATGGATACGGTGATTATCTCGAAGAGCGGAGGGTAATTATTCCTAAAGCCAACTTCAAGGAAGAAGGGAAAAAGAATAAGGATGTCCTCCGTGTGGGGAATGTCATCCCCATGAAAGATGATCAGGGAAACCAAATGCGTGGGGAAATCATCAAAGTGGATTACATGGGAGTTCATATGGATTTCAATCCTCCCTTAGCAGGCTATGATTTGCAGTTTGACGGAAAGATTGAATCAATTCGGGAAGCTACTTCGGAAGAGATTGAGCATGGTCATGCGCACGGTCCGGGTGGTCATCAGCACTAGTTTATAGGGCATTTGACTTATTGATTGGAGCGCTTAGGATTGATTCTTTTGTGCATAAGTCATTGATTCATGCAAAAAGTATTACCCATCATCAGGTTATTAGCTCTGATTTTATTTATTCTGATTTTTCTACTGTAGAGAAATTATGGAGTCGCGAAACTTCGGGTGAAATTATTTTTTCCCTAAGTCGGTTCCTGAGCTCTTGTAAGCCTGATCAATAGTCAACTCATAGAGTCCTTCAATTCGCTCGGAGGGATAGAGTTCCAAGGCTTTCTTAAGCTGAACCTCCGAGATTCGGTATGCCTGTTGGTTGAAGTGAAAAATTGCATCGTTGTAATACTGCAATCCGGCTAATTCGCGAAGATTGATTGATCGAAAAATGGTCTTATCGCTGTAGTCTATTTCGGTGGAACCAATTCGCTGATTTAGCGAAAGGTAATAGGAGTCCTCTTCCGGTTTGTAGGCATCAATATACTTTTTGACCTCCGATGATCGTGAGATCATTCCGCCGATTTTCAGTGTGCTTTCCAAAACGATCGGTTGATCATCGATCGATAGCATCGTGAAGACATGGTAATCGGTTTCGATGATTTCGAAATCAAATCCGTATCTGTCAAGAATCATTCCCAGTACAGCCGTTCCACTGACACAATCAAACTTTCCAGACTCCATCATTTCATTGAAAGTGGCGTGCTGCTGATATTTTTTAAAAAGCTCTTTATGGGATAATTGAAAGGCATATCGAATGAAACCCATCGATTCTCCTTTCTTTTGGAATTTGTGGTCAAGTTTGGCTAAAAAGCTTTCCCATTTCTGCTCGGGAAAATCTGAAATGGGGTGAACTGCACGAAATAATGCTAGCTCTTGATCTGAAGATAGGCCTTCCTGCCAAAGTTCCTTTTCTACAGTCGAGTCAAAAAGTGTTTCTGGGCTTTGGGCAAAGGTCAGCTGGGCTGCTGATTTTATAATCAACAGACAGGTAAGTCCGATGATAAGCCCAAGATTCTTCATTTCTTTGTAATCCCAATGTTAACTTATTTCCTTAAAGTTAACAATTTGGTAACATTAGAAACAAGAGAATGAGGTAAAAGTTTTAAAAAAGGCTGTTTTGGAGCTCTGGGAATAGTATTGACCTAGCTTGATATTTGGGGAGTAGAGAGTGGGGTAATTGGTTAATAGGGCTGGAAGGTTTGAAAGTGGTAAGGTTTGCTGAAAAATCTGAATCTCGATTCAAATCGGTCCTGGGGCTCGTATTTCGTACTTCGTATTTCGTAGATAGGGTTGGAAGGTTGCAAAGGTTGGAAAGTTGGATAAAAATTGAATTTCATTTCAAATCCTGCTCACACACGTGTTTCGTGCCTCGTAATTAGAATTTAAGATATGCTTAGAATAGACCCTCAACTTTAACTTGTTTATCTATATTTTACAGAAAAATCCCCCACAATCTATTCATGATGATAGGGTTCGCCACGAAGAATCGTGAAGGCACGGTAAATCTGCTCGGCTAAAAATATCCGGATCATCTGATGAGAAAAGGTCATTTTCGAAAGGGAAATCTTCCCATTTGCCCGCTGGTAAACAGCGTCTGAGAACCCATAAGGCCCACCGATCACAAGAACCAACTGCTTGATACCGGCATTCATTTTTCCTTGAAGAAAGGCCGAAAACTCCATCGAAGTCATGCTTTTCCCTTTTTCATCCAAGAGGATTACCCAGTCCGTAGGGCTGATTTTTTTAAGGATTGCTTCTCCTTCCTTCGATTTTTGCTGGCTTTCTTGAAGGGATTTGGTGTTTTTCAGATCAGGGATAATTTCCCAATCCAATCGAATGTAGTGTTGTAGTCTTTTTGAGTAAAGCTCTTGCAATTCAAGAATGGCAGAATGATCTGTTTTGCCGATAGCGATAATTTTAAGCTGCATTTGAAATGGTCCTAGGTGATAAAGAGGGCTTTTAGGTTTAAATCAATTTTTTACCGTTTAAAAATCTTCAATCGAATTTAACAAACATATTAATAATCAAACTGTTCTACTCCAACAAACCAAAATCAACTATCATGAAAAAAGTAGTAAGTATGATTGCGATGGCAATGTTTTTCGTTGCCTCCTCATTTGCCCCAAAAACAGATTCAGTTCACGAAGTAGAAGCTGATATCGTAGATTTGGCAGTAAGTACCGATTTCTTGTCAACTTTAGTTGCGGCCGTGAAGGCTGGTGACTTGGTAGACGTATTGAAAGGCGATGGTCCTTTTACAGTTTTTGCACCAACAAATGATGCTTTCGCAGCACTTCCAGCTGGTACACTAGAAAGCCTTTTGAAGCCAGAAAATAAAGATCAATTGGTCGCTATTTTGACTTACCACGTAGTACCTGGTAAAGTAATGTCTACCGATCTTTCCAATGGACAAAAAGCTACTACTGTACAGGGAAGTGATATTACTGTCACTCTGAAGGATGGAAAAGCTATGATCAATGATGCTACGGTGACTGCTGCTGATATCGAAGCAGACAACGGAGTAGTACACGTAATTGACAAAGTGATTCTTCCAAAGATGTAATCCACTTCTATAAAACTTTAAAAGCCTGTTTGGATCTGATTCCAAACAGGCTTTTTTTTAGTGCTTGGGCTCCCAGATAAGCCGGAGAAATGAGCTCAATCTTTCATTATTCCTACTTAATGGAATCCCGGTAATGATGCCTATCATCAAATTGTCGGCGATTCCAACTCTCATCTGGGGTCTTAAGACAGCATGAAAATCATTATTCTCATCAATAGTTTTATTGATTTCAACCCCTATAAAATTACGGGTACCTGATATCATATAATGAAAACTGGTATTGATATCGTAGGTTAAGTGTGTCTTTGCCTCAGCAAATTTCCGCTCGATCATGGGTCCTGTGTAAATCAACGAATGGAAATTAGTACCCCATCTCTTTGCCACTACAAAGAAGGGATTATAAACATTACCTTGAAACAGTGGTCTTCCGAAATTTTTGAAATCAGATAATTCAAATTCATGGATATATCCCAAGGCCATCGAGGTAGCAATGGACTCATTAACATAAAAAGACCACTGTGCTGCCAATTTTAAACTATTCAGCCGATTAGAGGGTAGGTTTTCCCTGTTGAAACTCCGGCTATTTGGAGTGTAAAAGGTAAAAGGTAATTCTACCTCCAAACCCAATCGATCGATGGGAGCCCATTCGTATTCAATCAATGCTTCATAGGAGTCAAAGTCCAAATTATCGGTTAGTCCCACTCCAATATTCCACTCTTTTTCTCCTTTTCTCGCACCTAGATCCCTGATGAGATCAATATAGAGTGGCTCCGCATGGAGTACCTTGTCCGGTTGCTTTTGATTTTCTATTTGGTTGATAAATAAGCTATCTTTTTCAGCTTTTGAGGTTTGGCCGTAATTAGCCGTGTGAATCCATAGCAAGGCCATAGAAATCACAGTGAATCTTAATTTCATTTTTGTTTTGAATAAAGTTTGAAAATGCCCAAGAACACTTGGGTTACCTACCGATTAAAAAATTAAGCCTTAGGAGGGGGTGTTGAAAGTTGGTCGAAACCTTTCAACACATGCTTTTGAAGGTCATTTGAATTGTAGCTTTTTGAAAGAACATTAATTCGATTTGAAGAAAAATTTTCTTTCTGTTCTCTAAAAAAATCAATTTTCAAGGTGATTTTACTTTTTTGATCGTCACCATCAGGGTCTTCATACTCATCAAACGTATCTTCAAAACCCATCACTTGTTCCACCAATACTTCAACCATACTTTCCTGATCATTGATCGAGAGATCCTCTTTTTGATATCTTGGTGAGGCGTCGGGAATATCAGCACTGAGATTGAACATGTACAGCGAAAAAATTCCCCAAAATATATTGGTCAATCGACTGTTTCTAATTGCCAGAATCATTTGCTGTCTTTTTTGATGTTGCTTAGAAGTGACGAACCTAAGATATTAACGGTATAGACTATTCTATTTGTTTATTTCAAAAGCTCTTTTCGCTTTAAAATCGTCTCTAAAAATTTCCGCTCATTTTCAGAGTTGAAAATTTTGTGTGGTAGATGAATAAACTGAGCTTTAGATAGGTAAAGTATATAGGCATCTTTAGGCATTTCAGCCTTTTTGATCATATTCCACTGAATCGGCATACCTTGTTTGGTGTTGACTTTCATCATGATTTGACGAGAATCGATTTCATAAGCAAGCTTCTCGAAAATCACCTTGTTTTGTTCCATTTGGGTTACACCTGCGAATTGAATAACCCAAAACAAGACGTAGAGACCATATCCAAGCAATCCTCCAATAATCCACCAAATAGATGGAATCCAAAAATAGCCGCAGCAGATAGCCAAGGCGATCGGGATAACCCACCATTGTTCTTTGAGTACATTGACAAGTCCCATTTTGATATAGGTACCGGTAGGAAGCTGGTATTTTTTTGTTTTGATGATCATTTCACTGTTTTTTCAGGCCGCAAATATCCATGTATCCGAGGGATTAAACAAGGAAGAATCTTTCTTCTGCCAATTCCCCTAAACAATATGTCTCTCAAATTGCTTCGAATATAGAATTCAATTAACTTAATGGAAATTAATTTGATATGAGCAGCTTGATGATCAATCTTTTTCTGACGGGATTTGCGTATGTCATTATCATTTATTTTATGGCAATGATGACCAAAAGTTTTCCTAGCAAAGGAAGAGATGGTAGTGACGACGGAGATGGTGGAGTAGAAAATCTAAGCCCTCCCAAAATTGATCTCCCTCCCGGAGTCATCTGGCCTGAAGATTCACCCAAGAAAACCAAACCTGATCCGGTAGAAATCTAGCTGCATTTGGGACAAATACCAGTTACCAATAAGCTCATTTCTCGCTTTTTATATCCTTTGGGTAATTTCACTCCGGGCAAGGAAATATCCTCTAAGCAGCTAGTATCCCCACAAATCTCACATTTGAAATGTACATGCTCATGATCGTGATCATGTTCATCCTCATGCGAGCAGAGAGCATATTTTGTGGCCCCGCTATCATCCAAAACTTTATGAATAATATCTTGCTCTAAAAAAGTACTGAGCGTTCGATAGATAGTCACCCGGTCAAAGTTACTCTTGAGTTTTTCTTCCAAATCACTGTGTGCCAAGGCTACCTGTCGATCCAAAAACTCTTGGATGATGTCTAATCGACAATCTGTGATCCGAAGCTTATGACTTTTTAATATTGTATGTGGGTTGACCATATCGTAGCATTCCAAATTACTAATATAAATAAAACGAAAAAAGGGCTTCCTTTCGGAGGCCCTTTTTAAGTATTTTAAAAGGATTTTACTTAGGCTCGAAAATCATCTCGATGCGGGCATCCAAATCCTCTAAGTGTAACTTCGACATGCGGTCGGAAGTTCTCGGAATGGCTCCTTTTATTTGTCTTTGTAGGGTTTTCAACTCTCCTCGTACCATTGGTCTGATGTCAGACTGAGAAGCATTGATTTGAGGTCCAAGGAATCTACGGAACTGGGCAGGTACTTCTACCTCACCAGTCATCAAAAGCTCCAATCGCTCAATGTGTGCACGCTGCAATGCTCTTCTGTGCACATCGATGCTAGCCCCTCTGCTCAATTCTGTCCAAATTCCTTTGCGAAGATCATCGAATAGCTCGGTCATTCTGTAAGCCTCGCTTCCGTTAAGTGCTTCATTTTCGATCACTCTACCCAAGCGGCCCCACTCAAGGATTCCATTGAGTGTATTGACTTGTAGGCTACGGATTCGCTCTAGCGCACCGAAATCTCCTGTACGGGCAATAATTTCTTCTTCCATCATCCAACTTGGCGTTTGGAAGAGGTTTTCATTCAAGAAAGTCACAGCTGATTGCTGCATTTCTTTAGAATTGTGTGTGTACACTGGCTCTTCCTGACCAGAAGCGCGATAGACTTCCATCACACCACCTACGTGAGTTCGGACATGTCCCATGTATCGGTTGAATTGACCCAAAACCTGGCCATACATTTCCTCTAGATCGCTAAAGTCCTTGTAAGGCTTTTCTTCTTCTCGAGTCCACTCCATCAGGTTTGGCATAATACGCTTTAGGTTTTTGATACCGTATTCAGATGCAAGCATGGAGTTGTCACCCAAATCTTCGCTTTGGGTAGTCGGATCGTAGCTGTTGCCCTGACGGCCATATCGATAGACAGGATCTCCCTGCTTCTCCATGATCCACTTGTCAAGTGTTGCTAGCTCTTCTTCCGGAGTATTGGCCTCCGGAATCGGCTTGTAACCCCACATGATCGCATACTTATCGTATGGTCCCACATCAGGCATCAAAGAAACGCCCTCATCTTCAGGCTGTGCCACGTAATTGAATCGAGCATAATCCATGATAGATGGAGCTGTTCCCATTGTTTTGGTGAATTCCGGATCACGAAGTTTCTCGACCGGATAGGCATTGGAAGATGCGAAATTGTGAGGAAGACCTAGGGTATGTCCCACTTCGTGTGCAGATACAAATCGAATCAATCGTCCCATCACTTCATCCTTAAACTTCACACTTCTAGCTTCTGGATTTACAGCTGCTGTTTGAATGAAAAACCAGTTTCTCAATAGGTTCATCACATTGTGGTACCAGCCGATATCAGATTCGATGATTTCACCTGATCTTGGGTCAGATACGTGTGGGCCGTACGCATTTTGGATGTCAGAGGCAAAATAACGGATCACAGAATATCGTGCATCTTCTGGACTCCAGCTTGGATCTTCTTCCGGGCTTGGAGCTTCTTTTGCGATGATGGCATTTTTGAAGCCGGCAGCTTCAAAAGCTTTCTGCCAGTCCTCAACACCCTGCTTTAGGTATGGCACCCACTTCGTAGGCGTAGCTGGGTCTATGTAATAGACGATCGGCTTCACTGGCTCAACCAATTCACCTCGCTTAAACTTCTCCATATCCTCCGGCTTGACTTCCAGTCTCCAGCGATCCAAGTATCTTCTGGATTCAGCTTTCTGTGCGTCTGCACCATAGTCCACATAAGATCGGCTAAACCATCCTACACGTCTGTCTGACAATCGCTGCATCATAGGCTCCTTTGGCAATAGAACCATGGAAGAGTTCATCTCCAGAGTGATTAATCCGGTAGAGCTGTTTGATGGTGGATTTTGCGCTGCGTATGTCATGACATAGCGGGCTTCAATATTGATTGGATAGGTGTGAATGTGCTTTATGTAAGAGCGGTCACTATCCAATCGCTGTACTCTGAATTGTGTTCGTCTGTTGCGTGGTAAGCCTAAGGCCTGTACGTCCCTTGCAAAAAGATCCGTGGCTTCAATGACGATTCCTGTTGAATCAGTTGCATTGGATTTGACGTCAAATTTTTGAAGGATGGGCTCCAAATTAGAGTTTTTCACCGCCTGAGCGATTGGAAGAGAATCAGCTGCAAAATTGTCAACCGAAACTACTTTCAGGAGAATCATGTCTCCTTCTTTCTCCCATCGGAGCATCATAGTGTTGGTGCGCTCGCCACCATATCCTAGTCCGTCGGCGGTTTTGGCTATGGTAGTGACCATGAGCATGTCTCTTCCGAGCAAAGAGTCCTGAAGCTCATAAAAGTATTTATCATCTATTTGATGGACTTTGAAAAGCCCTTCCATAGTTTTTGCTTCCTTGGTAATGACATCCTTGTAGGGTTTAGGACCCTTTTTGTTGCCATTGGAAGGCTTAGCTGCGGGGGCTGTGGGAGTGTTTTTGGCATCTTTTTTCTTTTTCCGCTGCGCAAAGCTGTCCTCAGAATAGAACATGACACCAAGAATTCCCACTAGAAACATTAATCTCCTGAGAAATTTGGGTAGTGTGTTTTTCATAAACCTTATTTTTGTTTTCATTTAAAGTAACTTTCAAAGTTAAGCTTGTGCACCCATCCGAACTTATTTTTTGATGGGCGGTTAATAAGTAGAATTAAAGGCGTCACCTTGGGGAATAGTAAAAATATTGGAATCATAGGGGGAGGGCTTGCTGGCTTGGTTTCTGCATACCTACTGGCCAAAAACGGACATTCGGTCCAGCTTTTTGAGAAAAAAATCTATCCGTTTCACCGCGTCTGCGGTGAATACCTGTCCAATGAAGTGGTCGATTTCCTCAAGCGTGAAAGTCTCTTTCCGGAATCCTTGGATATTCCACAAATCGATACTTTTGAGTTTTCGGATACTTATGGGCAGAATGTCTTGGCTGATTTGGATCTAGGAGGAATTGGTATCAGTCGCTTTGTCCTAGATGATTTTTTATTTCAAAAGGCAAAAACGGCCGGGGCCACCATTCACACGGGGATTCAAGTCCAAGAAGTGACTTTTATAGAGGGAGAAAATTCCTTTAAAGTCACATTGGCTGATGGGAAGACTTTTTCTTTTGATTACGTCATTGGTGCTTTTGGAAAGCGATCACGGATTGACTCAGAGATGGGACGGGCTTTTACCCTAAAGCGCTCTCCTTTCATTGGCGTCAAATATCATATCCGGATCGATCGGCCTAGAAATGTGGTGGCTTTGCACAATTTCAAGCGGGGCTATTGCGGGATCAATGCTGTCGAGGGGGATCGTTTTAATCTTTGCTACCTGGGTAGAAGAGAGGATTTACGGAAATATGGTTCTATCTCGGATATGGAGCGGGAAATTTTATGGAAAAACCCCCATTTGAATCGGATTTTTCAGGAAGCTGAGTTTCTATTCGACAAGCCTGAAGTCATCAACGAGATCTCTTTCGAGAAGAAATCACCTGTAGAACAACATATCCTGATGACAGGAGATGCAGCTGGCCTCATTACCCCGCTCAATGGAAATGGAATGGCGATGGCTATTCATGCTGCTTATTTGGTGGCTGAGACTTTAGACCAATTTGACAAGCGAGAAGAAATCGAATCAAATTATCGAAAAGTGTGGAAGGAGCATTTTGAAAATCGCCTCACTCTAGGAAGGTGGCTTCAGCGACTTTTTGGATCGAATATGACTTCATCTTTTGCCCGAAAGCTTTTGGCTGACTATCCCTATTTCTCCAGAAAAATAATTCAAAACACTCACGGAGAGCCTTTTTAACCCGGTTTATGCATTAGAATCTGTAGTGAGAGATCAAATCGCAATAAAATCAAGTATTTAGCGAATGAGGCATAGCCCCGCTACGGTGATTGAGCTAAATGCAGCACATGCGATTGATTTTGAAGCGGTTTGGACTCGTAATAAGAAGTCTAATGCATATTTCGGGTTCAATACCCAAACACCTGCATCACTTGGGTGTATTCCAAAAAGAAATAGATGAAGAAAGCATTCAAGACGATCGCTGAAATCCAATTCATTCCCATCGCCCAGGAGTAAGTAGCATAGCGATCAGGCTGTTTGCGTACAAAGGCGAACCAAATCAAGAAATACAGTACGATGGGAGCCATGGCTCCCAAGAATACCCAAAGTATAGGCTCTAGACCCTTATCTAGAAAATACCAGCCAAATCCTGCACCGGTAAGTGTGAAGAATAATGCGGAAAAGGAAAAGGTCCCGATTATTCCCAGTTTTCTACTTAAAGTCATATCCCCGCGTCTTGCATCCTCGGAGTGCTGATAGACCTGCGTGAGAGGATAATTCCCCCAAAGCATCAAAGAGGTAAGAAATCCCGGGATCACTACATGGGACTTAACGATCACATCCCATCCAAAATCACTCAGTCCCGCATAGGCCATGGCAAAGGTAAAATAGCCCTGAAAAAGGCCGGCGATTAGCCAACTTAGCCAAGGATATTTCTTTAGCCGGATGGAAGGATGTGAATAGGCCATGCTGACAAGTCCATAGATCAGAATCATACTTGCAAATTCCCAATTGATCAGCCAGCCTAAACCAATGGCTATCAGGAAAAAAACCATGGATAAAGCCCATAGGTCTTTGGTGACAGTGGGTGGTTTTTTCAAACCTCCAATGCTCTCAGTATCCTTGTCATAGTAGCTGTTGTAGCCATTGGAAGAAGGGTAGAGAAAAAGATGTAAGGCTAGGAAAACATACAATAACCTACTCTCATTGAGATTTGGTGTAAGTCCCAGAGCAAACAGAAATACCGGCATCAAAAAGAGTGAAAAAGGGATGCGGAGGTGAAGAATACTGGATCGGGTAATCATAGAATGAATAACCTTTGCGTTAAATTTAGGTTTCCTAAGAAGTGCTTCTAATGTAAAGATTATCCGCTAACTTACCTTCATGCCTTTTATCAATCGTATCGGCCGGGCCAATCCCGGCAGTCCTGTTGCCCAAGAATCCATCGCCAAATTCATGAAAATTGCTCATGGATTGGATGCTTTGGAAGGGAGGAAACTTGATTTTTTATATCGAAAGTCAGGTATTCAAAGTCGCTACAGTGTGCTGGAAGATTTTGAGCAGGACTCGGTGGAGGATTTCTCTTTTTTTCCAAAAAATGAAACTCTAGAACCCTTTCCAGGTACAAAAGCCCGGATGGATGTTTTCGCCAAAGAGGCACCGAAGATTTCGCTGGAAGCTGTCCAAAACTGTCTAAAAGATTCTGAGGTTCAACCTAGTGAAATCACGCATATGATCTTGGTGTCTTGCACAGGTATGCTTGCTCCCGGGGTCGAGATGCAATTGATGGAAGAGCTGGGGATGAATCCTGCCACAGAACGCTATTGCATTCATTTTATGGGTTGCTATGCAGCCTTTTCAGGAATCAAATTGGCTGATAAAATCCTTCGCGCCGAGCCGGAAGCCAAGGTGCTTTTAGTAGCAGTAGAACTTTGTACCCTGCATTTTCAGAAAGCGTACACAGAAGATAATTTATTGGCTAATTCTCTTTTTGGAGATGGAGCGGCTGCGGCCTTGCTTTCCAATCAGGCGGAAGGCTTTGAAATCAAAGACTATTCTTGCGCCATCCTTTCACAGGGAGCCAAGGATATGGCTTGGAGTATCGGTGATTTTGGATTTGAAATGTCACTCAGCAAATATGTCCCCGGGATTTTGAATGAAGGAGTGGAGCAATTGAAGGCTGAATTTGAAAACCGGTTCAAGCTTTCAAAGATTCGAAATTTTGCTGTACATCCCGGAGGAAAGCAAATTTTGGAAAAGGTCCAAGAGGCTTTTGGCTTTGACCCTAAGTGTAACCAACATGCCATGGGCATTCTTCGGCAGTTTGGCAATATGTCTTCTGTTACTATTTTATTTGTGCTGCATGCTATGCTTTCGGATCAGTCACTTTCAGGAGACATACTTAGTATGGGTTTTGGTCCGGGACTGACACTAGAGACACTTTTGCTTGCTAAATCATGATTGATTTCTCCCAAAGAAGTACTCAAAAAGAATGGATGGATGATCTGGACTGCGAAGGGGAGGTTTTGGAGCAAACTTTAAAGGAACTCAAGACAATCAATCGCTGGCTAGGAGGGAATCATGTCACTACCGATGGAATTCAAAAATTAATCAATGCGGCACCGCCAAAGGGCCGATGGAAGGTAGTGGATATAGGCTGTGGAGGTGGGGATATGTTGCGTGTCATGGATGATTGGGCAGTCAAAAACAGTCAAAACATACATTTTGAGGGAGTTGACGCCAATCCAAACATCATTGATCTCGCCAAAACTAGATTATCTGACAAAACTTCTATAAATTTGTCAGTACAAAATGTCTTCGAAGAGGCATTTGTGGAAGAAAAGGCAGACATCATTACTTGCACCCTTTTCACCCATCATTTTACGGATAGCGAATTAGTGGACTTGCTTAGTACTTTGCTTCAAAAGGCCAATCTTGGGATCGTCATCAATGACCTGCACAGACATCCCCTAGCTTATCATAGCATTCGACTTTTGACCAAGGGATTTAGTAAATCCCCGATGGTTGTGAACGATGCGCCACTTTCGGTGCTGAGAAGTTTTAGTCGCCAAGATTGGAATAATATCTTGGGTCAAGCGGGAATATCCGATTTTTCGCTCCGTTGGTTTTGGGCATTTCGATGGCAAGTGGTGATTTCTGTTTGAAAATAGAATTTACTTTAACTTAAAATCAAATAGTATGGAAATTACACCAGAAATGGTCGATTCACTTATTGCACAAGGGATAGATCTTGTGTGGCTTATTATTCCCAAATTGATCTATGCGGCCTTATTTTACCTGGTAGGTCGATTTATTATTGGAAAGATTCTCAAGGGTTTCAATAGAGTGCTGGAAAAGCGTGACAAGAATCCCTCATTGAATGACTTCTTAAGTGGCGTGGTAAAAGCTGCTCTGTATGTTTCCCTTTTTATTGGAATTGCTACCGTCTTGGGAGTTCCCTTGACCTCTTTTGTGGCGATTTTAGGTGCTGCAGGTTTGGCCATCGGCTTGTCACTACAGGGATCCCTTTCCAATTTTGCGGGGGGAGTCTTGATTTTGATCTTTAAGCCATTCAAGTCCGGAGATGTGATCGTCGCCCAAGGACATACAGGGGTAGTCAAGCAAATTGGGATTATTTATACCCGGTTGACCACTTTTGACAATAAAGAAATCATCATCCCCAATGGTGGGCTGGCCAATTCGGATGTAGTCAATATGAGTACACAAGATACCCGAAGAGCTGATTTGACCGTGGGGGTTGCTTATGGTACCAATATCAAGTTAGCAAGAGAGACTATCCTGGATATTTTCAAAAATGATAAGCGGGTACATCAGGATCCAGAGCCAGTGGTTTTCTTGAATAATTTTGGTGATAGTAGCCTAGACTTGGTGGTCAGAGCTTGGACCGATGCCGGAGATCTTTGGCCAGTGTATTTTGATACCATGGAGGCTATCAATACTGCCTTTGAGGAGAAAGGAATTGAAATCCCTTTCCCACAACGAGTGGTGCATCAGGGTAAAGACTGATGGTATTGGCACTTTCAAAACATTAGGAGGCTTTCGGGTCTCCTTTTTTTTGTTTTAGTATGAAGTTGATTTGGAAAATGTCAGATTGAAAAGATGATGGCTGGTAACCTCAGGGGCAGCAATAATATATTCATAGGCTTTCAGGTTCGTGGAGACACGAACCGGGGCAAAAAAACGCAAGCAAATCGTAAAGCTTGTACCCCATCTGAGCTTAGAATAATCGTTTTACTGGGCGGAGTCCCAGAACCTGTATGGGAGTAATTACGCCCAAATATCCCATGGAACCCCGAACAGCTGTCGGGAATAATTCCATTTCCTAAAGTTCAACCTCCCGAAATCGCTATGCTCACCGGGACAGCCACTTTAGGGTTGCTTAAACCAAAATGAATTCTATATTATTTTCCTAAGTTTCACCTAGGGCTCCGCAAAGGCGGACAAGTTATTGAGAAGTTCAATCCTTACAGGATCTTTTTCCAATCACTCAAAAGATCAACAGTGCTAACCCCAAAGGGGTCCAACCTTTAAATAACCACGGGTGAAACCCGTGGATTTGGAAATCATCATCTATTCAAAATCACCCGACCCTTACGGGGTCGAACTTCTTTATTTGTTGCCTTTTTTCAATTCATTTCCGAAATTCAACTATTCATTTTCATTCAAAACTAATACGTTATGGCCACACATACTCAACTTTTATATCACTTTGTTTTTTCTACCAAGCACCGGGAACCCACTATAGTTCTTGACCATAAAAAGCGGCTTTTTGCCTATATCCACCAACTATTAACCAATAAAAACTGCCATTTGTACAGGATCAATGGTATCGAGGATCACCTTCATATTTTGACACATGTTCACCCTACCATTTCAATTTCTTCTTTAATCAAAGACATCAAACTGGCAGCAGATGATTTTATCAAAAGGGAAGATATTTTCCCAAAATTCAAAGGCTGGCAAGATGGTTATGGAGCATTTTCAGAGTCCTATCCGGCCAAAGATCGATTAATCAATTACATCAAAAATCAGGAAGAGCACCACGGAAAGTTTCATTTTTGGATGAATATAAGTCACTTTTGAAGGAACATGAAATAAAAATACCTGCTTTGAGTTCAACCCTTTCAGGGTTGCCAAAACCTAATTTCTACCATTCACTTTCCCTAGGTTTCACCGAGGGCTATTGAAAAGTTAGACGGCTTCACCGTCTTTTTACCATCGCGATTTATGATGAAAAGTTCGACCCTGAGAGGGGCCTGCCTATCGGCAAAGGCAGGTCAAACCTCTTAATACCTGTGTGCCTCAGGCGTAGCCATGGGTGAAATCCATTAATTCAAAGTGAAAAATAACCGTATGCCTATCGACCCTGACAGGGTCGAAGTTTTACCTACCGACACCCACTTCCTAAGTACCTCCTCCCATTTCAACAATCTCCATCAAGCCAAATCATCCACCAAAACCTTGTAGGTAGGATCTTCGATGATATTCACATCGATGATTTGGTCTGCCTTGGAAAGATACTCTTTCAATCCATTCTTGTTCTGTCTTTTATCAAATCGTAGCGCTGCTGCTCTATTTCACATTTCGTTTTAAAATTTACAATAATATCGCGCCGCTGGCGCTTAGGTATTTAGGATCTGGTTTTTTTAAGCCTCAGCGAGGCGTTTTGAGTGTAACACAAGAGGTTTGAAAGAGAAAATTGAGCTTCGGAGAAGCGATTTGATTAGAGGTGTCCTTATTTTGGTTCGTGGAGACACGAACCGGGGCGGAGTTTTTAGAATCATCGGATTTTATCCAATTCTTCACCGCAGTGGCGACAATATAAATCTTTTAATCCCAAGCCTTCCTCTCCGCAAGAATGGCAGACTTTTGTATGGATGATTTCCTCAGGCTTCCGTCTTTTGGCCATTTCAGAACTCACAATCCCTGTCGGTACAGCTATGATTGCATAACCTAAAAGCATAATCAAGGATGCAATAAACTGACCAAGAGGAGTAGCAGGAGTGATATCTCCGAATCCTACAGTCGTCAGAGTGACAATCGCCCAATACATCCCCCTTGGTATGGAAGTATAGCCTGCTTCAGGTCCCTCAACTAGATACATCAGGGTTCCCATAATCAGAACGATTGTCAGAACTGTGAATAAAAATATCTGAATTTTTGCCATACTGGCTTTAAGAGACTCCCTGATAAAAGCCGCCTCAGAAAGGTAACGACCCAGCTTCAATATTCGGATTACGCGCAAAAGGCGAAGTGCTCTGACCACGGTAAGCAACTGGATATTGACTACAAAAAAACTTAGATAAACCGGGAGGATAGCCAGAAGGTCTACGATTCCAAAAAAACTGGTGACATAGCGAAAGGTCTTGCTCGTGAGCCAAATGCGTAGGATGTATTCGATTGTAAACAAAAAAGTGAAAAGGAGCTCAAGAATATAAAAAGTATCTCCATATACATCATGCAGCTCGCCAACTGAATCCAAGACAGCAACTAGTACGGAGCCAAATATGAGGGCTAAAAGGACTAGATCAAATGTGCGAGATGCCTTGTCATTATGGTCAAAGACGATCTGCGCAAGTCGCTTTTTGGTCAATTTCATGGGGGAAGATAAAAAAAATGAATTTCTGATTTTACTGATCAGTCCAAAAAGTATACGCGCTTGACCCGGGTACTGATATGGGTTAAAAGCTCATAAGGAATTGTTCCGATGGCCTCAGCGAGGGGTGCCAGAGGAATCTCTGCTCCATAAATTAATACTTCATCTCCCACTTCAGCATCGATAGCAGTCACATCGATCATGACCATATCCATGCATACATTTCCGATTACAGGTGCTTTCTTTCCTCTAATCAAAACATATCCCTTACCGTTGCTGAAGCGTCTGTCATAGCCATCTGCATAGCCAATGGGCAAGGTTGCTATTTTACCGCCATTGGGAAGTCTTCCTTTTCTGGAGTATCCAACACTTGCCCCTGCCGGTAATTCTTTGATTTGAGAAATAGTCGTCTTCAATTGACTGATGGATTGGAGTTCGGATGAGTAATTTCCAGTAACTTCTACGCCGTAGAGACCGATGCCCAGACGAACCATATCAAATTGATAATCCGGAAAGGCTACGATTCCAGCCGAGTTGAGTGCGTGAAGCAGGGGTTTTTCAGCTAAGCAAGCGGAAATCTCTCCACTCATTTCCTCAAAATCTTTCAATTGACTAAGCGAATACTCGTTTTCGTGGGACTCATCAGCAGCAGCCAAATGGGTATAGATGGACGCGATGCTAAGTTGGGGATGTTCTTGAATGAGCTTTTTGAGGTCCTCCATATGAGCTTTTTCAAAACCCAATCGATGCATCCCTGTATCCAAATCCAGATGAATCTTCATGGCCTGACCTCCATGCTTGGACCATTCTCCTACAAGCTGAAAAAATTCCAAACTAAACACTACGGGCTCCAATTGATATTCCTGACAAAGACTCAGAGACTTTTCAGCAGGATTGAGAACCATGATGGGTAGGTGTATGCCCTGCTGCCGCAAAGCTACCCCCTCATCCGTAAAGGCGACTGCCAAATAATCTGCTCCCAAAATCTGAAGGTGATTGGCGATCTCCGGAGCCCCGCCTCCATAGGCAAAAGCTTTGACCATGACCATTACCTTGGTTTGGGACTTGAGGAGCTTTTTATAAAAATTGAAATTATGCGTCAGCGAATTCAAGTTGATTTCCAGAGTTGTTCCATGGATTCGTTGCTGCAGCTGATTGACGATTTTCTCAAACTCAAAAACTCGGGCTCCGGTGATCAAAAGCAGATCATTTTCGAAATGGAATGATTTGAGTTCTGCTAGCAAGCTTTGGGTAGTTGGAAACCAAGAAAATGAACTGATTGGGAGATTCTCTAGGATTTGAATCTCCTCACCCACTCCAATGATCCAATCCAATGGGTGACTTTTCAAAATTTCTGAAGCTTCTTGGTAGATTTGGGCTGCTTCCCCCTGCTGCAAAAAATCGGATAGAATTAGAATTTTCCTTCGCTTGGGTCGCTGCTGCTTCATAAAATCCAGAGCAACTCTCAGTCCTCCCAAGTCATGATTGTAGGTGTCGTCGATCAGTAAACAATCCCGTATGCCCGCCTTTAGAGTCAGGCGCATGTCCACCGGTTTGAGATGACTTAGACCTTCTTGAATTTTTTGAGCTGGCAGACCCAAAGTCAAGGCTGCAATGATGCAATGGGTGATATTTTCCAGAGAAGCTGTGTCACGAAGCTGTGTCCGAAAAGTATGCGTGGACAGATCTTTTTTGATGAAAATAAGTCGGGTTTCGGTTGCCTCTTTTTTTATAATTCGGGTGAAATCAGCGCCTTCTTTATCCGACCAGGCAATCAATCGATCTTCAGGGAAATTTCTTTCAATTTCCTCCCTGACGATTTCCTGATCACTGCAATAGATCAAAAGCTTAGAATCTTTAAAAAGCTGGAGCTTTTCATGAATCTTGGATCTTCTGTCCGGAAAGCCTGAGTCATGTGCCGTTCCGATATTGGTGAATATGCCCAAGTCGGGCCGGATCATTTCTCCAAGTGCTTGCATTTCGCCTACCTTAGAAATCCCTGCCTCCAGGACTGCCACTTGATGATAGGCTTGGATTTCCAAAATAGATAAAGGCACACCTACTTGGGAATTATAACTTTTGGGACTTTTGACCACAGAATATCCTTGTTGTAGGAGTTGGCCAAGCCATTCTTTGACGATGGTTTTGCCATTGGATCCCGTGATTCCGACTACCGGCTTTTCAAAATGGCTCCGTAGCAAGGTACTAATGGTCTGCAATGCTTTGTGAGGGTTTGGCACCTGGATAAAGCTTGCGTCTAGGCCCTCGGGGTCAAATGAATCAGGAATGACAAAGGATTTTACGCCTTTTTCAATCAGCTCAGGGATAAAATCCACTCCGTTTGCTTTTGCTCCTTTCAAGGCCACAAAGAGACTTTTGGATGGCTGAAAGACCTGCCGAGAATCAATAAATATATGGTCTATTTCAAAGTCCTGGTATACTCTATTCAGCTTTCCCCGGCAGATCTTGTTGATTTCTGATAGATTCAACGAGCTAATCATCACTTTTATCCTCTGTCCTTACCTTTTTTGAAAAAAACCTGCCGAATCCATCTAGGAAGGAAAATGGCTCCTAAAATCAAATAGGGATAGTAGGAAAGCAAACGCCACAGAATGCTGGTCACAAAAGTGTATCCGTCCAAAAACTGGGTGAAAAACTGTCCGAAGAAAAATTCCGCAGTTCCCGAGCTTCCCGGAGTCGGAGAGATCATCATGACAATCCACATAATCACCTGTCGGGCAAAGACAATCACATGATTATCCAGGCTGAGCGGGACATAGGCCGAAATCAGTGCATTCAGCATCAAGTATCTCGAGCTCCAGATGAAAATTGTCGCAAAAATAATCGATGCCCAGTAGGTCCATCTTTTACCACTTAGCTCTTTGGATGCTTCGATGATTTGGTTTCCGTATTCTTGAGCATCATGCTTCCATTTTCGCAGCCACTTGATGGAGAATATCTTGATTAGCACCCATTTGAAAACACGGGGTCTGTAAAACAACGCTGCAGCCATGATCAAGCTGTACGTGGCATATAGGGTATAGCTTATCCAAAATATGGCTTGAAGGCTGTTTTCAAGCTGATTTTCGAGGATTTTGCTGTTTGGGAAGATGTTTCCCTTGGCAAAGAATAAGATAATGGGAGCTCCGATGACAAAGAATAGATTGTCCAAGATAGCAGTCACCATGACAAAGGAGATGGCTCGACCCAGCTTGATTCCTTCTTTGTTTAGAATGAAAATAGCCACAGCAGTGCCGCCTACCACGGAAGGAGTCACCGCAGAGGCAAACTCCCAAAGAATGATGACATAGATGGCTCGTGTCCAAGTTAGCTCCCGCTGGGTGATTTCGCGAATTCGGTAGACGTAGCCGGCATCCCTGAAAATAATGACCAGAATCGCTAAAAAAATATAGGCAAGCGAAGCGTCAAATACTCCCTTCAGTGTCTTGGTATTGACATTGGGATCGAAATAAAACATTGCGAATACAATGCCCAGACCGATTAGGATCGGAACCCAAACCTTATTGGGGTTGAGCGTTTTGAAAATCTTCTTGTTGTCAAGCTTCATACTTAGGCTGCAGCGATTGGCTCAGTCTTTTCTACCCAAAAATTATTATATCCCTCGCCGATGACAATGGTAACCTCTGAGAGCTGTAAGAGTTCCAAAATGGCGAGAAAGGTGTAAATGACAAAAATCTTATCAGGCTTGTATTCAATAAAATCTGAAAAGGGAACTTGTTTTTTGAAGCTTATTTTTTCCAATACGAAGTCTTTTTGTTGCTCGATAGTATAGGGATACTGGATAACGGTATGTTTTGTTTCCTCGCTGCGAGTGGCCATTTTGGCCATGCATTTTTGGAATACCTTTAGCAGTTTGTAGAGATCCACATGCTGCATTTCTGCGTCCACATCATCGATCTTATGAAGGGATTTAAGTTCGGCTGCAATATTTCCACGCTTTTCTTTGGCCTGACGGTCGGATTCTAAGGCTGCCAAATCCTGAATAACAGATTTATACTTCTTATATTCTAGAAGATTTCGGATGAGTTCTTCTCTAGGATCGATTTCCTCTCCTTCTTCGTTGAGTTCGGGGCGGGGTAAGAGCATCCGAGACTTGATTTTCATCAGCGTGGCTGCAAATAAGATGAATTCGCTTGCCACCTCGATCTCCATCCGTTCGAGATGATGGAGATAATCGAGGAAATCATTGGTAATCTTGGAGATGGGAATATCATAAATATCCAATTCGTCACGCTCGATGAAAAAGAGCATGAGGTCAAACGGCCCTTCGAAAAGTGGTATTTTGATTTCGAAACTCAAAGGATATTTAGATTATTGGTTAATTTTGCAAACTTACAACCAAAGATATTCAATTAAAGTAAATTAATTGAAGTGGGGAGATGGAGTAGCGGCTCGAATTTAGTTGCTGTGCTAACTAAAAAACAATACCAAATTACGCTGGTTTATCTTTCCAATACATAAAAAAGCAAAGAATTCATGTTGATCCAACCTGGAGAACTACTCGCCCAAATCGACAGCCCTGCCGATCTCAAAAAATTTCCGAAAGACAAGCTTGTCCAAATTTGCGACGAACTCCGCGATTTCATTGTCGACAATGTTTCTGTCTATGGCGGGCACTTTGGAGCAAGTCTGGGGGTAGTCGAACTCACAGTAGCACTTCATTATGTGCTCAATACACCTGAGGATCAGTTGGTTTGGGATGTGGGGCATCAGGCATACGGACATAAAATCCTCACAGGACGAAAGGATAAATTCCACACGAATCGAATTTTTGGAGGGATTTCGGGTTTCCCTAAGCGATCAGAAAGTGAATTTGATACTTTCGGAGTAGGACATTCCAGCACTTCGATTTCAGCCGCGCTAGGGATGGCGATGGCTTCGAAGTATAAAGGCAAAAACAAGCAGCAACATGTAGCAGTCATCGGTGATGGTGCCTTGACAGGTGGTATGGCTTTCGAAGCTATGAATCATGCAGGAGTCAGCGACAGCAATATTTTGATCATCCTGAATGACAATTGTATGTCTATTGACCCGAATGTTGGTGCGCTGAAAGATTATTTGACAGATATCACGACTTCTCATACTTACAATAAGGTCAAAGACGAAGTCTGGAAAATGCTCGGTAAAATGAGTAAGTTTGGCTCATCTGCTCAAGAGGTTATCTCCAAAGTGGAGGGAGCGATCAAGTCCGCTGTCCTTAAGCAAAGCAACTTATTCGAGTCTCTCAACCTTAGATATTTTGGACCGGTAGATGGACATGATGTCAATCACCTGGTAGAAATCATGCGGGATTTGCAGGACATCCCAGGTCCGAAAATCCTCCATTGCGTGACTGTAAAAGGTAAAGGATATGCTCCGGCTGAAAATGGAAATCAAACCACTTGGCATGCTCCCGGTACTTTTGACAAAGTGACTGGTGAGATATTCAAAAAAGTGCCTTCCACTCCACAGCCACCGAAGTATCAAGAGGTTTTTGGTCATACCATTGTAGAACTGGCCGAGCAGGATGAGCGAATCATGGGGGTGACTCCGGCTATGCCTTCCGGTTCTTCGATGAATATTATGATGAAAGCCATGCCCCACCGAGCTTTCGATGTGGGTATTGCAGAGCAGCATGCCGTGACCGTTTCGGCCGGTATGGCGACTCAAGGTCTGAAGCCTTTTTGTAATATTTACTCCAGCTTTATGCAGCGGGCCTATGATCAGGTGATCCATGATGTCTGCCTTCAAAATCTTCCGGTCGTATTTTGCTTAGACAGAGCGGGATTTGCAGGAGCAGATGGACCGACTCACCATGGTGCATACGATTTAGCTTATTTCCGATGCATCCCAAATTTGGTTGTTTCAGCTCCTATGAATGAGGAAGAACTTCGAAATATGATGTATTCCTCGCTTAGTCATGAAGGTCCTTATTCTATCCGATACCCAAGAGGTAAAGGCGTGATGCCTGAGTGGAGAACGCCTTTCCAGCAGATTCCTCTTGGACAGGGACGAATCGTGAAAGAAGGTGAGAATGTGGCTATTTTGAGCATTGGACATATTGGAAATTATGCCGTTAAAGCTTCAGAAGAGTTGGCGAAAGAAGGGCTGAATCCAGCTCATTATGACATGCGATTTGTCAAGCCATTGGACGAGGAGCTGCTTCATGAGATTTTTGGAAAATTCTCAAAAGTCGTGACCGTGGAGGATGGTTGTTTGATGGGTGGTTTCGGATCCGCTGTATTGGAGTGGATGATGGACCATGGTTATCAAGCTCAAATCAAGCGATTGGGCATCCCTGATGCGATTATCGAGCACGGAGAGCAGGAGCAACTTCACCAGCTTTGTGGCTTTGATGCTGCGGGCATTGCTGATGCAGTTCGTAGTCTAGCTGAGGTAGCAAAGGTGCAGTAAAATCATGTCTTCAGTTTATTTTTTTGAAAAAGGCTCCGGTCAGCCTGTGGTTTTGATCCATGGATTTTGTGAGATCGGAGCCATGTGGGAAGACTTTGCCCAAGAATTATCCCAAAATTTTCGAGTGGTGTGCCCGGATTTGCCGGGTTTTGGCAATAGCCCTATTTCCCAATCGCATATCAGTTTGGAAGAGGTAGCGGTTTTATTGGAAGATTTTTTGGAAGAAAACGGAATACAGAATCCTATTTTGATCGGACACTCCTTGGGAGGTTATGTAGCCTTGGCGATGCTGGAATTGATGGGAAATAAACTAAAGGGAATTGGGCTTTTTCACTCTACAGCCTTTGCCGATGATGCTGAGAAAAAGCAAATGCGCAATCGCACGATTCAGTTTTTAAAGAAGTTTGGCGCAGAGAAATTCGTAATTTCTTTTGTGCCTCCCCTTTTTTCTGAAAAACATCGAGCCGAATTTGCTTCCGAAATCGAACAAGCTACTGAGCAAGCTAAGCAATCAAGCTTGGAGGGTTTGATCGCCTTTACCGAAGCCATGCGGGATCGAACGGATAGATATGAGGTTTTAAAGAGTTTTCAGGGGCCCAAATTAATGATCGCGGGTACGGAAGACGGAGCGGTCAAAATCGGAGCTAGCCGGAAACAAAAAGAAGCATTCACGCACTATTACGAACTAGATGGAACGGGCCACATGGGGATGATTGAGGAAAAGGAAAGGACTTTAGCTTTGGTCAGAAATTTTTTAATTGAATCTGTTCAGTACTCATTCTAAGTGCTTCTTGATATCCATCGCCGAATGAAGAACTCTAACGATTTCTACAGGCTCATTTTCTTTTTTGCGATAAAAAATTAGGTGGGATTTAACTTTACTTACTCTATAGTCCTTTCGCAATGATTTGAGGGATTTTCCTGAAAATGGATCTTTAGCCACATACTCAATTTCTTGAATTATAAGCTTGTAGTAGCGATCTGCCTGCTCTTTTGACCAATTTTGGAAGGTGTAGACCCAAATACTCTCAAGATCTTCAATCGCTTTTTGGCTAATGCGATAGGAAGAATTATTCATGGGCTTTTTTCTGGATTTTTTTCAAATATTCATTTGGTTCGAAATCTTCCACGAAGCCACTGTCTTCGCCCTCTTGCAGAGCTCTTATTAAGTGTCGTTCCTTCTTTTCTTCACTTTCCAATAATCGCAATGCCGCTCGAATTACTTCACTTGCTGAACTGTATCGTCCAGAATCCACCTCTTCTCTTATAAATTCCTCAAAATGATTGCCCAGGGAAATAGATGTATTTTTACTCATTTCAGTATAATTTCTTAAATATACCAAATCTTGGTATTGGGGTCAATCCACCATTCGCTTCTTTTCAAATTTTTCCTTTCAATATCCGATCCTTCCCATTCAAATCCTCGATGATTTCTACTTCTGTATAACCCAAATCAGAAAGAAGTTTTTGGACGGCTTTTCCATAGTCCTCATGGATTTCAAAGTAGATTTTCCCTTTTGGCTTCAAGGCCTTTTTTCCTAATTCGGCAATTCTCCGATAAAAAAGAAGCGGGTCCTCATCCAGTACAAAAAGGGCTAATCCGGGTTCAAAATCCAAGACATTTGGATGAATACCCTTCTTCCCTTTTTCAGGAATATAGGGAGGGTTGGATACTAAAATATCCAAGCTATCAACTGGAATGCTTTCATTTAAAATATCAACTTGAAAAAAATCAACTTCAGCTTTGAGCTCTCGAGCGTTGGCTCCTGCAATGCTTAAAGCAGCTTCAGAGATATCCAAAGCGAATACTCGAGGCTGATTCATTTCCAGAAATAGGGAGATAGGAATACAACCCGTTCCCGTACCAATATCCAGAATCCGAAGGCTTGGCTGTGGGTTTTCTTTCATGATTAAATGAACGAGCTCCTCGGTTTCATTTCGTGGAATCAATGTGTCTTTACTTACCTGAAATTCTCTTCCATAGAAAGGAGCTTTTCCAATAATCTGCTGAATGGGCTCTCCCTTTTTTAGTCTTTCAAAGTCATCTAGGAGAGCCTTGGGCAAATCCTTTTCCTCCAAAAAATTCATCATGTCTACCCGCCGAAGTCCCAAATGATGCTCCAAAAGCCATTCTACCAAGTTTTGAGCTTCGGGTAGCTCATAGAGTTCAAGTTCACTTACCCACTTTTTGACGAGACTGTTATAATTGATCATTGGTAGCGAATTAGGTCTTTGCTCCGTAAAGGTAATCACTAATCAAGCTACCGATGAAAAAACTGCTTCTACTCTTCGTTTTTGGTCTCAATCCACTTCTCTCTTTGTCTCAGGAAAGCAATAGAGGTCCCTTTTTTGAAATCGATGGGAGTTATTGGGAAAAGTCCATTAATCACCCTCAATTTATCGCTCCTGAAAAAAACCGCTTTGGAGGTGTACGTGTATTTTTTGGGCTTCCGATTGGTCAAAATTGGGCTATTGGTTTGCTGGGTTCACATCAATCCTACTATGAGGAGCAGGCAAGAGGCTATCAAAATCGGGAGATTTATGGTCCTGACCCAAATGAAAGCGGTAATTCCATCTTGCTGGGATACACTCAAGACGAATTGAATGTAGGGCTGCAAAATGAACTGGTGGGATGGGGACTATTTTTGCAGCGAAAAGTCAAGCTTGGCACTCGGACTTCGTTGAATTTCAACCTCTATGCCATGAGAGAAAGTGGGAAAAATGGCCAATTAGAAATCTTCCCTGATTATACCTATTTGGCTTGGTGGCCCTGTCCAAATTGTTTGTCGATTGCTCCTGGTCCGATCACCCGGTCAGTGCAGGAACGCAATTGGAAATCCGGGATTGATTTGGCTTTTGTTTGGGCACTTTCCAAGAAACTTGACTTGGGAATCAGAGCCAATTTTTTAGAATTTAGAAAGCGAACGATCTCTACGAATTCGGGCGAAATCAATACCTTGGTTTTTGACCCGCTGCAAGCTCTTGCTGATGGCTATGCCGGAGATCGCTATGACTTTGGATCGGCAGTAGGAAGGGAAGGTGTCCGAATTTCTTTGACCTTTAGGCCCTTTTAGCATTCTTTTCCCTAAGTCTGCAAAAGAAAAACTACCTTTGTGCAGAATATATTTCTGATGAAGTTACATAACAATACCATACGAGGCGTGCATGATGCCTTAGAAGCCATTTTTGAACGGGGACAATTTGCCGATAAGGTCATCGAGCGCACCCTCAAGTCCAATCCGAAATGGGGAGCACGAGACAGGGCCTTTATCGCTGAAACTACCTATGAGATGGTGCGTTGGTGGCGCCTGATCAATTACCTCAGTCCTTCTGCCAATTATTGGGATCTTTTTGGGACTTATTGGTTGATGCAAGGCCATGAGCTTCCTTCTTGGGAGGAATTTTCTAAGCTAAATCCAGCCAAAATCAAGGAAAAGTATGAGCAACTGGAGGATCCGGGAATTTTGGAATCTGTGCCAGAATGGCTTTATGAATTAGGAAAAAAGGAACTGGGAGATACTTGGGATACCGAGTTGCACAGTCTCAACCAACAAGCAGAGGTAGTCATCCGAGTCAATACCCTAAAGACTACTCGGGAGCGGCTGAAGAATCAATTGCTGGAAGAAGGAATCCGAACCTACCATGTGAAAGGTTATCCGGATGCCTTGATTTTGGAAGAAAGACAAAATATTTTTCGTTCTGCACCATTCAAGGCTGGGCTATTTGAGGTGCAAGATGCATCCTCCCAATTGGTAGCGGCATCCCTTGCGGTGGAGCCTGGTATGCGGGTGATTGATGCTTGTGCAGGTGCAGGCGGAAAGACCTTGCATTTGGCAGCTTTGATGGAAAATAAAGGGAAAATCATTTCCATGGACTTGGAGGAGTGGAAGCTTCAGCAGACTAAACTCAGAGCGAGACGAAATGGAATTGACATCATCGAGCGAAAGGTGATCGAAGGATCGAAGACTATCAAAAGACTGAAAGACTCTGCAGATCGATTGCTATTGGATGTTCCTTGTTCAGGTCTTGGAGTACTTCGGCGTAATCCGGATACCAAGTGGAAACTCAGTCCAGAGTCCATAGCAAAAGTGCAGGAGGCACAGCAAGAAATCTTACAATCCTATCCTAGCATGCTGAAAAAGGGTGGACAGCTAGTCTATGCCACCTGCAGTATTCTCCCTTCAGAAAATGAACAGCAAGTCAAGAAGTTTCTGGCATCAGAGGCTGGAAAAGACTTTGAATTACTGGAAGAGCAGAAGGTCTTTTCCCATCAGAGTGGGTTCGATGGGTTTTACATTGCAAGGATGATTAAGAAGTAGTCTGCCATTCACTTTTAAAGGCAGCCTGTTTCTTTAACTTTTCACTCCGCACAGATCGAAAGCATGGGAAAATTATGAAACCGTACTAGATTTTCGGTTAGACTTGGATTGAAAAACTTGCTGAAGCCTGACTTGTCGGTCTTAGCTAATGCTAAAATATCCGGTTGATTTCGCTCCGCATAGTATAAGATTCCATTCTCAGGATTTTCTGCATTGATGAGAATTTGTCGAATGGATGTGTCTCCATCGCATAGCTCTTGAAAGAGTTCATCGGATCGATCCTGCTCATAGAAATCATACGGCGTATTGACAAAGATGACATCCAGTTCAGCTCCAAGTATATTGGCCAGACTTTTTAGTTGCTGAAATACAGGTCTTTGACTGGGCTCCAGTGTGGAGAGAAAAGCAATCCGTTTGATCTCCATTCGGGCAGGCTCTTCCTTCACAATGAGTGTGGGGATTTTGATGTTTCGAAGAATCTTCTGAGCGGTAGAACCTAGGAAAAATGGTTTTTTCGATCCTCTTCCCTCAGAACCCATGATCACCAAGTCTGGCGTGGCTTGGTTGACATGTTCGAAAACCGTCTCTGAGCCATAGCTATAGATCAGAGTAGAAAAAGCCTCTATGCCTTCTTGCTCAAACTCATGTACCAAACTTGAAAGCTTGTTTTTGGCCGATGCGATTTCTTGCAAAGTTTGAGGGTAAAACTTTTCCTTGTCTTTGTCCAATCTCACCCAGTCTACCGGAGTGCTGAGAATGTGCATGACTTCAATCGAGGCATTGAGTTTGGACGCAAACTGCTTAGCGTAGTAGGCGGCGTAGCCTGCCACTTGGGAAAAGTCAGTCATCAACAAAACTTTAGATCCTGTCTTCATAGTCGTGGTCATTTTGGTGTAATACCAAATTACAAAAACTTACTCCAAGTTGGATTGAAAAATAGTGTCTCAAGAACTGATATTTATCAGCTTGTCAAGGGTTTAATGAAATGCCTGTGCCAATAAAAATGGCCAGCTCGATAAGAACTGGCCTTTTCTGGCATGAATACTTTGGTGAATTACTTTGCTAGCAAACCATCCTTGATCAATTGATTGATGACGGTTGTCGAAAAAGACCTTGAAAAGGTCTCGATAGAGCTTGGATTGGTAGTTTCAGACTGAGAAGACCAAACCAGCTCTTCAGTGGCAGCATCGTATAGGTTGGCCTCTAGGTAGTAGTTTTTGTCAGTGGTGTAATAGCCCGGGTCATACATGACTGGATTATAATAGTTGTAATAGCCCCAGAACCTTCCATAATATCCATATCCCATGGGAGAATACATCGTCGAACCTGGTACATAGCGAGTTTCGTTGGTTTGATCCAAAACTGCCACTGTGAGGATGGCATCACTACCTAGTTCACGGATCTTTGTAAGAACTTCCTCTTTATCTACTCCGCTTGATTTAAACCCCGGAGGAAGGATGTCAAAACTGCTTTGGGCGTTCACTCCTTTTTCGAGTAGAAGATTGTCCAGGTCCGTCTCGACCGTTTGTCTGGCAAGTATATTATCTGTCAAAGCCGTGACAAAAAGGTTATTATATCCTTCAGCGGGTGTACTTGGACCCGGTCAAGAACCCAGGATTTTTACACTAGGGGAGCAAGAAAGCATCACCATTAACAGTGAAAGGCTTAGAATTGAAAGATTTTTCTTCATTTTAATTTTTTTAACTGAGTTTAATTTAAAAGAACTGTTTGATTGACTGAAAGCATTTCTAATTGACTTATACTATCATTCAAAGTAATAGCCAGAATTACTTATCAATTTTAAGGAACAAAAGGTCTACTGCATTCTGAATTGTGCTAGGTACATTCTTTTGTTTTTTAGGAAGTGCGCGATCTATGGTACCTACCCAAACGGCCTCATTGTCCGATACATCTACCAAGTGCATGGTCAGTGATCCCTCTGTATAGGTATTTACGGGAACTTCTGTCCTTGTCCAGGTATAGCTTCGTTGCCCTGTATACATAAAAGGGTCCGTGGCCAAATTTGTCTCCCGCGTCTGAACTTGTTCTTGCACTTTGATACCCAAATTCACTTTTAGATCGGGATTGCTAGTGTTGCGCTTCAAACCTCTTTCTTCCATCTTTTTGGTGATGGCACCCTGAAGATACTCGATGTTTTCTTCGTAATAGGCCCCTCGCTCATCTGGGCCTTTGAGTTCATAGAAGTCAAAAGATTCATACTCTTGAAGACTAAAGTCATCATAAATTCCTTTTGGAACATTGACGTACTTCTTACCTGAACAAGAAGCGAGTATTCCAGCAAGGACAAGTGATAATATGAGTGATTTTCTCATCCCCTTTTTAGTTTTTTGTTTAAATAATTTAAGCATAAAGTCACAAAATATCAGAATTCTGTTGATTAAAATGATTCGTTAATATTCAAATAAAAGCCCGAATTTCCCTTTCTTCCAAATGCGTAATCCGCGGTGATTGTGGTGCGATTTTCCTTATTGATCATGACTCTTAGACCCACTCCGTATCCAATATTTACACTTTCCAATAGTTTTTCCTGATTGAATTCATTTCCGAAGGAATTGGCATTTAGGAATACTGTTCCACCAAAAGTTTCATTTCCTTTTTGTAGAGGAAAGCGGTACTCCGCTTCAGAGTAAAGCATGGATTCTCCTCGAAATCTCCCTTGTGGATAACCTCTTCCGGACCGGCTAAACATATCCCAACCCAAAGAAGGGAGGTTCATGTATGGAAGCTGACCATTCACCAGGAAGTTGCCATAGCCCCAAAGTGCCAAAATATGCCTTTTGCGAGTTTGACTTAGGTTGAAATAATGTCGGTAATCGAGAAGGAGTGTGGAAGAACTCTGGTCTGAACCCAGAAATGTGGGATTGATTTTGTAGGAGATCAATGCAAAGTTTCGCTCATAAGGAGAAACTGGGATATCTCGATTTTCATAGACTGCGTTGAGCGTAAAACCAGAAAGTGCATACCGCTCAGTATCAAAACCATTGGAGATATTATAAGCGTCATGGGTAAAAACCCCTTCCGGTGCTTGAGACTCTTCGTTCAAGAAACTTTCAATTCTGGAATGAATATCTAAGTGATAACCTAGGCCTAAGTACCAATTGCTTTTGCTGATTCTTTTTAGGATAGTTTCATAAAAACGAAGTAGGCGGAAATTCATCTGCTGCTCTCCCCACAAAACACCCGGTGGTTCACGGAAATATGGATCCTGAGTAGGTTCATTTGGAGTACTGCTTCCAAGTCCAAAGGTAGGCTGGGAAGTGATAAGATATCGCCAGTCTCCGACCAAAATCAAATCATTTTCACTTAAGAAAATATTACTTCTGACGCTGAATATCCACTGCTTTTTGGTCGTGTAAAGGACATTTCCAACGAGGTTTGAAAGCTTGGTATTTTCAGGATTGCCCATGTACCAAGTGGCTGAAGGAGCCAAACCAAACATCCAACCATTGGCAGGATTGGAACCAATGGCTGGAAGGGGTACAAATTTGAAATTTCGAAAAATTGGTTGATTTTGATCAAGGCTTTTTTGCGAAAAAACCGAGAAGAAAATCAGACAGAAAAATAGGGTAAGAGTGAAGTGCTTCATATGAAAGGGAATTTACATCAATTATTTCATTCTTAGATAGGGTAGGAGATGTTGCAGCTTTAATTTGGCCATAGTTTTTATTTGCATTTAGACAGGTTTTACCTAAAGTAAGGCAGAATGCCTACAGTCCCGATGAGTGTAGCGTTTTCGGGAGATGGAACTTAATTATCCGAAAGTGTTCGACCCTTTCAGGGTCTTGAAAATGACCAAAAACATCTGGCCAGAAAGACGGTAAAGCCGTCGAACTTCTCAATAACCGCGGGTGAAACCCGTGGATAGTGGTATTCAAAATATAATGGTGAGGCCCAACCCTGAAGCTGCCTGTCCCGATGAGCGTAGCGATTTCGGGAGGTTGAACTTGCTTGAATGGAATTACAAATTCCAGAAGATAATAGGGCGGAATTGCAAATCCCGCCCAGTTAAACGCTTATTCTACGCTCAGGTGCGGGCAATAGCAGTCGCGAACCACGCGTAGAACCACTCCTAATTTAACGCTCAGAGGGGAGGTCTATTCTTTTTCATCAGAAATTCTTTTCATTTCTATTCTTGCATAACCGGTGCCTGCAACAAACATTTTAGTGCTATCTTCATCAAATTCAATATTATAAACTTGTCGGAAATTTTTATTTTCCGGATAACTTATATAAACTAAATCGCCTTCATATTCAATTTTTCCTTTTGTTTCTATATTAAAAAAGTACATAGTAATTTCATCTCCATCAATTTCCCAAACACCCATTGTTCCTTCATATACACCATCATGACTATGATCCGTTTGGTTACACCCAAAACAACAAATAAAAACTAGTGTTATTAACCTCTTCATTACTTAATAGTATTTTAAAATTAAATTGGTGGACTAATCAAGAATACACCTTACGGAAAATCCTGGATATAAACTTAGCTCAGTGTTACTAATATAAAATTGATGTGGAAAGTCAATTCCATTGATGTCAGCAATCTCCGGATTACCTTCTGGTTCTAAAGAATTGGTCCAAAAACTCGTAATTTCACCTAACCCTTGAAAACCAAGTTGATATCTAACACCTGCTGGATAAGCCTAAAACCACTTGAGTTACTTCCTCCGCCATTTTTCCAAAGGGTTTCACTTTTAATTTTTTCAGCTAATCCAGAAAAGCCTCCTAAAGCATCTACAAGTTTTTGCCAATCATTTGCAGATGGAATTCTCCATCCTGTTGGTGACAATCCTTTGGGGTCTACAATTGCATAATAATTATAAAGTATACCATATTGCTCTCCATTAAAAGGTAAATTTTCATAATATGACCATGCTGGGATTTTGTCTTCATAGGCCTTTATCCATTCATCATTATTTTTTACTTCAATAATTGGATCACCATTTCGAAAACTTTTTAAATCCAAGTTTTTTTCCATCCAAATTTGATCTCCTATTTCCAAACCATTTTTTTCGGTATCTACATTTGGTTTTTCGGTATATGAACATCTAGTAAAAAATAATATTATAATGATTGCTTGTATAATTTGCCGTGTTCAACTTATAAGTGCAACACCTAATTTTTGTTTGAGTTTTTGGATTGGACTAAGGTAATTAAACTTTCTA
>Ga0076929_100135_pt1 | contig 143782 bp, 124 predicted proteins | sample HotLakConUCCSL28_FD_87104 | JGI IMG/M metagenome (GOLD analysis project Ga0076929, IMG submission 87104) | Hypersaline microbial mat communities from Hot Lake, Washington, USA - Hot Lake Consortium UCC-SL28 (version 3) (version 3) | ecosystem: Environmental > Aquatic > Thermal springs > Hot...
CAGTTCTACATCCTTGATGCCCAGCAAAATCCGGTTCCCGTCGGCGTTCCCGGCGAACTGCACATCGGCGGCAGCGGCCTCAGTCCGGGGTATTGGAAGCGGGAGAAATTGACAGCAGAGCGGTTTGTGCCGAATCTATTTTCTCAGGGAACAGGTAACAGGGAACAGGGATTAGAGCATGAAGAACGTAGGGCCTTGCCCATGCAAAGCAGAGCTTTTCCTCCTTCCTATTCCCTACTCCCTACTCCCTATTCCCTTCTTTACAAAACTGGCGATCGCGTCTGCCTCCGCCCCGACGGCACCCTCGAATACCTCGGTCGTCTCGACCATCAGGTGAAACTGCGCGGCTTCCGCATCGAACTCGGCGAAATCGAAGCCGTTCTCTTGCAGCATCCTGATATATCTCAAGCCGTTGTCGTACTGCGCGAAGATAATCCCCAAGACCTACAGCTTGTCGCGTATGTAGTTTTGAATTTTGAATTATTAGGTTTGAATTCAACACTCAACACTACTCCTCCGGAGTCGCTACGCGAACAAAACTCAAAACTCAAAATTACTCCTCTGGAGTCGCTACGCGAACAAAACTCAAAACTCAAAACTTATCTATCGCAGCATCTCTCCCCCTACATGGTGCCGTCTCAATTCGTTGTGCTTGACGCCCTACCCCTGACGCCCAACGGCAAAGTGGATCGCAAGGCGTTACCGAAACCTGAATCAACTGAAACAGCTCAGACCTCAATAACGCCTCTCACTCTCACTGAGGAATTGCTTGCCAACATTTGGGCAGCAGTGCTCAACCAGGATCGCATCGGTCGCGATGAAAACTTCTTTGAGTTAGGGGGACACTCCCTGCTGGCGACTCGGGTGGTGGCTCAGGTACGTCAGGCTTTCGGAGTCGAGTTGCCGGTGCGATCGCTCTTCGAGCATCCCACTCTGTCTCAACTTGCGATCGCGATCGACACCCTGAAAGCAGTCGACCATCCCGTATCCCTCGAACCCATTTCACGGATTGAGCGTTCTGGCGCTTTACCGCTCTCCGATGCCCAACAGCGGCAGTGGATATTGGCTCAGCTAGAGCCTGACAGCCCGTTCTACATCATCCCCACCGCTGTCAGAGTCAAGGGATTATTATCCATAGACCTACTGCAGCAGAGCCTTGAGCAGATTGTTGAACGCCACGAAGTCCTGCGAACCGCATTTAAGGATGTGGATGGCAAAGCTCAGATCGAGATTCAGGCTGAGGTTGCAATTGATATTCCCCTGATCGACTTGAGTGGGTTGAACGAGTCGAGCCAGCGGGAGCAGATGCGCGAGCAGATTCAGCGCGAAGCCCGAACGCCTTTTGATTTGAACCGGGTGCCGCTGCTGCGGCTGCGGGTGTTGCGTTTAGCAGCGGATGACCATGTCGTGCTGCTGAGCCTGCATCACATCATTGCCGATGGCTGGTCAATGGGAATTCTGGTGCGAGAGCTAGCGCAGGTCTACGATGCACTGCGGTCAGGTCAGGCGATTTCTCTACCGCCGCTGCCGATTCAGTATGTGGATTACGCCGCATGGCAGCAACAGCAGCGCCAGACCAGTCACCTGGACTACTGGCAGCATCAGCTCCAGGATGCGCCACCCCTGCTGGAGTTACCAACCGATTATCCCCGACCGGCGGTACAGTCCTTTGGGGGAGACAGCTATGAATTCAGGCTGACGACCAGCCAAACCCAGGTACTTCAGGCTCTCAGCCAGCAGCAGGGGGTGACGCTGTTTATGACCTTACTGGCGGCCTTTCAGGTGCTGTTGCATCGCTACAGCGGCTTTACCGACCTGGTGATCGGCACGCCCATCGCCAACCGTCCCCGAACTGAGCTGGAGGGCTTGGTCGGCATGTTCGTCAATACCCTGGTACTGCGAACCGACCTGTCCGGCAACCCCCGCTTTGAGGAACTGCTGGGACGGGTGCGGGAGGTGGCGCTGGAGGCCTACGCCCGTCAGTCAACGCCCTTTGAACAAGTAGTAGAAGTGCTGGACGTGCCCCGCAGTTGGAGTCATGCGCCGCTATTCCAGGTGATGTTTGTCTTGCAGAATGCTGGAGAGGCGATCGCCGATCAATCCCTGACCACCCTCAACACCGCCCTCGACTGGCAGCCCCTGTCGGTGAAAAGCAACACCGCCAAGTTTGACCTGACCCTCTCCATGCGGCTGGATGAGCGGGGACTGAAGGGCACCCTGGAATACCGCACTGATCTGTTTACAGCGGATACGATCCACCGCATGGCAGGGCACCTGCGCCAACTGCTCCAGGCGATTCCTCAACAGGTCACAGAGCCGATCGCGGCCCTACCGATGCTGGCTCAGGCGGAGCAACAGCAGCTCTGGCAATGGAATCAGACCCAGGCAGACTACCCCAACCATTTGGGTCTCCATCAGCTCTTTGAACAACAGGTCGAAAAGACGCCGCAGGCAACGGCACTTATCTTCAACGACCAGTCCTTCACTTACCAGGAACTGAATACCCGGTCGAATCAGCTTGCCCGCTACCTCCAATCCCAGGGCATTGGCCCTGAAACCTGTGTCGGCGTTTGCATGGAGCGCACTCCCGACATGGTGGTGGCGCTGCTGGCGATCCTCAAAGCGGGCGGGGCTTATGTGCCCCTCGATCCCAACTATCCAGCCGAGCGATTAGCCTTCATTCTGCAAGATGCTCAGGTGTCGCTGTTGATTACAGCGAATTTGTCTATGGAGGGCAAGGCAGGGATGGTGGATCGGTTAACTGCTGATTCAATGGTGGGCAGTGCTCCATTAGTGAATCGGTTAACTGCTGATTCAATGGTGGGCAGTGCTCCATTAGTGGATCGGTTAACTGCTGATTCAATGGTGGGCAGTGCCCACCCTACCAGGGAGGTCATTACCGACAACACCCTCCCCATCCTGGACTTGGCTAGCGAGACCGACGCAATCGCCCACCACCCCACCACCCCACCACCCCACCACCCCACCACTCCCGCTCATCTCCCCACCCACCTACCCACCTACCCACCTATCCACCTACCCTCCACCCTCGCCTACGTCATCTACACCTCTGGCTCCACCGAGCGTCCCAAGGGCGTCGCCATCGAGCATCGCAGTGCCGTCACCCTTTGCCACTGGGCGAAGGATGTCTTCTCACCGGAGCAGTTGCGGGGCGTCCTGGCTGGCACCTCTATCTGCTTTGATCTGTCCGTTTTCGAACTCTTTGTCCCCCTGAGCTGGGGCGGCACCGTCATCCTGGCAGAAAACGTCCTCCAACTTCCCGAATTGCGACCTGCCACCCCGGTGACGCTGATCAACACCGTGCCCTCTGCCGCCGCCGCCCTGCTCCGCACCGGCGGCATCCCTCCCAGCGTCACCACCATCAACCTGGCCGGAGAAGCCTTGCCCCCCGCCCTCGTTCAGCAGCTTTACCAGCTTCCCCACCTCCAGAACGTCTTCAACCTCTACGGCCCCTCCGAAGACACCACCTACTCCACCTATGCCCGCATGAATAAGCAGGAGGCGATCGCCCCCATCGGACGCCCCATCGCCAACACCCAGGTCTACGTCCTGGACGACCACCTGCAACCCGTCCCCATCGGCGTCCCCGGCGAACTGTACCTCAGCGGCGACGGCCTGGCACGAGGGTATTTGAATCGACCGGAGTTGACAGCGGAAAGGTTTGTGCCGAATCCGTTTTTCCAGGGAATAGGGAATGGGGAACAGGGAATAGGGAATGGGGAACAGGGAATAGGGAATGGGGAACAGGGAATAGGGAATAAGGAACAGGGAACTTTCCCTACTCCCTACTCCCTACTCCCTACTCCCTACTCCCTTCTTTACAAGACCGGCGATCGCGTCCGCTACCGCCCTGACGGCTCCCTTGAATATCTGGGCCGCCTGGACAATCAAGTCAAAATTCGTGGCTTCCGTATCGAGCTGGGCGAAATCGAAGCCGCCCTGCTGAACCACCCCGAAGTCGAGCAAGCAGCGGTGAATCCCTGGACGGATGAGGATGGGAATCGGCGGTTGGTGGCGTATGTCGTGAAGGCAGAAGGCAGAAGAAGGCAGAAGGCAGAAGGGGATCAGGTTTCAGGTACTGGGTTTCAGGTTCCAGGTTCCAGGATCCAGTCACAATCCGATACCCGATACCCGATACCCGATACCCAATACCCGATACCCCTCCGCCCATTCCTCGCCGAAAAACTCCCCGACTACATGCTTCCCACCTTCTTCATCGAGCTGGACGAACTGCCCTGCTTACCCAATGGCAAGCTCGATCGCAAGGCTCTGCCCGTTCCTGAAAGGTTGGATTCAGAGGCCCAAGACGAGTCTCCCAGGACAGAGACGGAGGCGGTGCTGGCGGCGATCTGGACGGAACTTTTGCCGGTGGCGCAGGTGGGGTTGCATGACAATTTCTTTGAGCTGGGGGGCGATTCGATTCTGGCGTTGCAGGCGATCGCAAAGGCTCACCAGTTGGGGTTGCAGCTGACGCCAAGGGATCTGTTTCAGCATCAGACGATTGCCCGACTGGCGACGGTAGTGTCGAGTCGTCAGGAGGTGCAGGCAGAGCAGGGGCTGATCACCGGGATGGGATTGCTAACACCGATTCAGCACTGGTTCTTTGAGCAGGGGTTGCAGCACCCCCACCACTGGAATCAGGCGATTTTGCTGACGGTGCGCAAGCCGATGAATCCGGCTTTGTTAGAGCAGGCTTTGGGGCAATTGCTGATGCATCATGATGCGCTGCGGGCGAGTTTTGTTCAGACTGAGGCGGGCTGGCAGCAGCAGTGGCAACCACCGGAAGCCTTGCCGTTGACGGTGGTGACGGGCACGCCGTCGGAATTGCCGGGGGCGATAGCCGAAACGGCCCAGGATTTACAGACTAACTTTGACCTGGCGACCGGCCCTTTGCTGAAGGTGGCTTACTTTGAGTTTGGCGACGAGAGACGCCTGCTGCTGGTATGCCACCACCTGGTCATCGACGGGATCTCCTGGCGGATTCTGCTGGGGGATCTGCGGCTCGTCTACGGACAGCTGGAGCAGGGCCAGCCCGCACAACTACCGCCGAAAACCACCTCTTTCAAACAGTGGGCGGAACATCTCAGCGCCTATGCCCGCACAACCGCACTGGAGGCCGAGCGAGCTTACTGGCAGGGCATCGCGGCTATCCCAGTGGAGCCGTTACCCAGGGATTTTGACAGCGCAGATAATCGGATGGCGATCGCTGACCGGGTGACGGTGAGCCTCAGCGAAGCCGATACCCGCCGCCTGCTTCAGGAGGTGCCGGGAGCTTACTCCGTGCAGATCAATGACCTGCTGCTAACGGCCCTGGTGCTGGCCCTGGAGCCCTGGACGGGGACGCGACAACTGCGGCTGGAGCTGGAAGGTCACGGACGGGAGGATCTGCCCGGTGAATGGGCGACAGGGATTGATCTGTCTCGCACGGTGGGTTGGTTTACGGCCCTCTTTCCGGTAAGTTTAGATTTGACCGCCACGCCCACCCTGGGGGCGGCCCTGAAGCAGGTAAAAGAAACCCTGCGGGCCGTGCCTAATCGGGGGCTGGGCTATGGAGTGGGGCGCTATTTGCACCCAGATGCTCTGCCATCGGTGGCGGTGGCGGTGCGATTTAACTATCTTGGCCAGCTCGATCAGGTGTTGGCGGCGGACGATTGGTTTGCGCCCGCATCGGAGTCTAGCGGCGCAGCCCGCAGCCCGGAGGATTCGCGCACCGCTTTGCTGGAAATCGACGGATTGGTCAGCCGGGGACAGCTCCGTCTGAACTGGGCCTACAGCACCGCCATCCACCAGCGCGCCACCATCGCTCACCTCGCCGAGGCCTTCCTGGATGCCCTGCGACAGCTCATCGACTACTGTCTCACCGCCAGCGAGGATGCGGGCTACACGCCATCGGACTTTCCACACATGTCACTCAGCCAGGGAGAACTCGACGATCTCCTGGCGGATCTTTAGGGGGTAACTATGGATAAACGCCAAAAAATCGCCAATATCTATCCCCTGTCGCCCATGCAGCAGGGCATCCTGTTCCACACCCTGCTGGCCCCAGAGTCCGGCGTCTACGTGCCCCAAATCGTGCTGACCCTGGAGGGAGCACTGGATGCCACGGCCCTGCACCAAGCCTGGCAACAGGCCGTCACTCACCACGACGTCCTCCGCACCGCCTTCTATTGGGAACAGCGGGACGAACCCTTTCAGGTCGTTTACCGACAGGCCGAACTGCCCTGGGTGCAGCAAGACTGGCGCGACCAGCTCCCCGAACTCCAGGCCACCCGCCTGCAAATTTTCCTGGACTGCAACCAGAGCCAACCCTTCAACCTGCACACCCCACCCCTGATGCGACTGGCCCTGATCCAGGTCGGCGACCATAAACACCATCTGATCTGCGCCTACCACCACCTGATCCTCGATGGCTGGTCCGCCGCCAACCTCCTCAAAACCGTCTTCACCCAATATCTCTCGGTAACCAGCTCCCCCCATCCCCCCATCCCCCCATCCCCCCACCTACCCGATCCCCACCTATCCACCCACCCGCCTACCCCCCTACCCGCCTACCCATCCACCCCCCACCCCCCCTACACCACCTACCTCACCTGGCTCCAATCCCAGGACCCCACCGCTGCCCAAACCTACTGGCAAACCTACCTCCAGGGCTTCCAGGAACCTACCCCCCTGCCCATCTGGACCACCCCATCCCCCCCATCCGCTGCCGCTGGGGATCACCGCACCGAGCAACAGCACCGCCTGTCCCTCGAACAGACCGCTCAACTGCGAACCTTCGCCCAGCAGCACCAGCTCACCCTGAATACCCTGATTCAGGGGGCCTTCGGCCTGCTCCTGAGCCGCTATTGCGACCAGGATGATATCGTCTTCGGCGCAACCTGTGCCGGTCGGCCCCCCACCATCCCTGGTGCCGAGGCGATGGTGGGACTGTTTATCAACACCCTGCCAGTGCGGGTGCGGGCATCCGAGGATGCTGAGGTAGTTGCCTGGTTGCAGCAGATTCAGCGCGATCGCGCCACTGCCTCCACCTACGAATACAGCTCCCTCATGGATGTGCAGACCTGGAGTGAGCTACCCGCTGGACAATCCCTCTTCGACTGTCTGCTGGTGGTCGAGAACTACCCCGTCAACGCCGACATGCTGGCGGGGCAATCGGCTTTAGCGCTTACAGACGTGCGGTTCATCGAGTGGACCCACTTCCCGCTCACCCTGCTGGTGGCAACGGGAGAACGCCTGTCGCTGACCGCCAAATACAGCCAGAGTCGCGTCACCGACGACGCCATCCACCGCCTGCTGACTCACCTGGAAACCCTGCTACTGGGGCTGACAACCCACATCCAACTCCGTGATGTTCCGCTCCTCACCGCCGCAGAACAGGCGCAAATTCACCTCTGGAACCAGACCGCCACCGATTACCCCCTCGACCGCACCCTGCCCGAGCTGATCGAAGCCCAGGTGGAACTCACCCCCGATGCCGTTGCCGTCATTTTCAAAGACGAAACCCTCACCTACCGCGACCTCGACACCCAGGCCAACCACCTCGCCCACCACCTGCAAACCCTCGGCGTCGGCCCCGAAACCCCCGTCGCCGTCTGCATCGAGCGATCGCTCGACCTGGTTATTGCCCTCCTCGCCATCCTCAAAGCCGGAGGTGCCTACCTGCCCCTTGACCCAGAGTATCCGCCCGAACGCCTGGCCTTCATGTTGGAAGATTCCCAGGCCACCGTGCTGATCACGACCAGTGCGTTGTTGCCAGGTCAAATGGTGGGCAGTGCCCACCCTACAGTGCTGGAAGATTCCCAGGCCACCGTGCTGATTACGACCAGTGCATTGTTGCCAGATCGAATGGTGGGCAGTGCCCACCCTACAGTGCTGGAGGATTCCCAGGCCACCGTGCTGATTACGACCAGTGCGTTGTTGCCAGGTCGAATGGTGGGCAGTGCCCACCCTACGGTGCAGATTGTAGATTTGATGGGCGACCTCACCCCTATCACCCACCACCCCACCACCCCACCACCCCATCACTCCCCATCCCCCTCCCACCCCATCTCCCTCCTCTACACCTCCGGCTCCACCGGTCGTCCCAAAGGCGTGATCAACACCCATCGCGGTCTGGTCAACCGCCTCTGCTGGATGCAAGACGCCTATCCTCTGACCGCCAGCGATCGCGTCCTCCAGAAAACCCCCCTGAGCTTCGACGTCTCCGCCTGGGAACTCTTCTGGCCCCTGATCACCGGAGCTAGCCTGGTGCTTGCCAAACCCGCAGGCCACAAAGACAGCGCCTACCTGGTCGAGCTAATCCAACAGCAGCGCATCACCACCCTCCACTTTGTCCCCGCCATGCTCGCCGCCTTCCTGGAAGCCCCCAACCTGGCCCAATGCACCAGCCTGAAGCGAGTCATCTGCAGCGGCGAAGCCCTGCCCCACCGCCTGCAAACCCAATTCTTCCAGACCCTGCCCAACGTCGAACTCCACAACCTCTATGGCCCCACCGAAGCCTCCATCGACGTCACCGCCTGGGCCTGTCAACCCTGCCCCGATTCTCCCCCCACCGCCACCGTCCCCATCGGTCGCCCCATCGTCAACACCCAAATCTACCTGCTCGACTCCCGCGATCGCCCCGTCCCCCCCGGCATCCCCGGCGAACTCCACATCAGCGGGGTTGGCCTCGCCCGAGGGTATTTGAATCGACCGGATTTGACCGCAGAGAAGTTTGTGCCGAATCCGTTTTTCCAGGGAACAGGGAATGGGGAACAGGGAATGGGGAATAAGGAACAGGGAACTTTCCCTACTCCCTACTCCCTTCTCCCTACTCCCTACTCCCTTCTCTACAAAACCGGCGACCTCGCCCACTACCGCCCCGACGGCACCCTCGAATTCCTGGGCCGCATCGATCACCAGGTCAAACTGCGCGGCTTCCGCATCGAACTCGGTGAAATCGAAGCCGTGTTAACTCAACATCCCGACGTCTCGCAAGCGGTTGTTGCGCTGCGCGAGGACGCTGGGGAACCGCAGTTGGTGGCATACATAGTTTTGAATTTTGAATTATCAATTTTGAATTTTGAATTCAAAACTCAAAACTCAAAACTCAAAACTTACCTCTCCCCCCACCTCCCCCCCCACATGGTGCCGTCCCAATTCGTCACCCTCGACGCACTGCCGCTGTTGCCGAATGGCAAGGTCAACCGGAAGGCGCTGCCGAAGCCCGATCGCCCGACCAGAGCGGCTGCGCGATCGCCCCAAACTGCTACCGAGCAAAAGATTGCGGGTATCTGGCAGGAAGTTCTGAAATTAGCGCAGGTCGGCGCTGAGGATAACTTCTTTGAGCTGGGGGGCAATTCCCTCAGTGCAACGCGGGTGAATACGCGGTTGCGTAAGGCGTTTGAGCTGGAGATGCCGCTGCGGGTGATGTTTGAGCGCCCCACCATCGCTGAGCTGGCGGTTCACATTGACGCCATGCAGATGACCTTGAATCAACCCGTGGCTGAGGCGGCGGGGCGGAAGGAGATTGAGCTATGAAGACGATCGAGCAATTTTTATCGGATCTCTATCGGCAGGAGGTGCAGCTCTGGGCGGAGGGCGATCGCCTGCGCTGTAACGCCCCAGAGGCAGTGCTGACGGAGGATCTGAGTGCTCAGCTGCGGGCGCGGAAGGCGGAAATTCTGGCGTTTCTACAGCAACACGAGACGAACGCCGCTGCCGCGATTCAGCCGGTGCCTCGGACGGCACCGTTGCCCGTATCGTTTGCCCAACAGCGGCTGTGGTTCCTGGAGCAGATGCAGCAGGAGGGAGCGGTTTACAACATTCCCCTGGCGGTGCAGGTGCAGGGCTGGCTGGATGAAACCGCCTTCAGCCAGAGCCTGGATGCCCTGGTGCAGCGGCACGAAGCCCTGCGGACGCGGTTCATTACCGTGGAGGGGCAGCCCGTTCAGGAGGTGGTTGCGCCTGTGCCAATCGCGATTGAGCAGCGGGATCTGCGGCAGGCTTCCCCCGCCGAGCAGGAGGCCGAGGTGCGGCAGCAGGCGATCGCATCTGCCCAAACTCGCTTTGACTTAACCCAGGCCCCCCTCCTGCGGGTGACGCTGCTGCGACTGGGAGATGCAGAATCGGTGGTGCTGTTGACGCTGCACCACATCATCGCCGATGGCTGGTCGATGGAGGTGCTGCTGCGGGAGTTGGGGCTGCTCTATCGCGCCCATCTCACCGGGGCTGATCCGGCCCTGCCCGCCCTGCCGATTCAGTATGGAGATTTTGCGGTGTGGCAGCGGCAGTGGCTTCAGGGAGCGGTGCTGGAGCGGCAGCTTGGCTACTGGCAGGAGCAACTCTCCGGGACGCTTCCTGTGCTGCAACTGCCGACGGATTTTCCCCGGGCGCGGGTGCAGACCTTTCGGGGCGCGGTGGAGAATTTCGCCCTGTCGGCGGAGCTGAGCGATGGCCTCAAGGCCCTGGCCCAGCGGCAATCCACCACGCTGTTCGTCACCTTACTGACCGCCTTTAAGGTGCTGCTGTTTCGCTACACCGGACAGCGGGATTTGCTGGTGGGCACCCCCATCGCCAACCGGAATCGGGCAGAGGTGGAAGGGCTGATCGGGTTCTTTGTGAATACCCTGGTGCTGCGAACCTCCATTGGAGGGGCTTCGCCAACGCACCTCACCCCCCAGGCCACCTTTCTGGAACTGCTGGAACAGCTTAAAACCACCACCTACCAGGCGTACGAACATCAGGATCTGCCCTTTGAGAAGCTGGTGGAAGCCCTGCAGCCCGAACGCGACCTGAGCTACAACCCCCTATTTCAGGTCAAGTTTCGCCTGGAGAATGCCCCCCAGCAGACCATCGCGCTACCGGGGCTAACCCTGAAGCCCCTGCCCCAGGCTTACTCCACTGCCAAGCTCGACCTCAGCGTCGATCTTTACGAAACCGCCGAGGGCATCGTCGGTGGGTTCGAGTACAACCGGGATCTGTTCGAGGCTGACACCATTCGCCGCCTGGTCGGGCATTTCCAAACCCTGCTGGCCAGCATTGCCGCCAACCCCCACCAGCCCATTTCCGAACTGCCCCTGCTGACCGCCGCCGAGCAACACCAGCAGCTGAACGAATGGAACGACACCCAGACCCCCTACAACCGCGATCGCTGCTTCCACCACCTGTTTGAGGCCCAGGCCAAACGCACCCCCGATGCGATCTCCCTCGTCTTCGACGGCCCCGAACCGCAACAGCTCACCTACGCCGAACTTGACCAGCGCAGCAACCAGCTCGCCCACCATCTGCAATCCCTCGGCGTCGGCTCCGAAGTGATTGTCGGCATCTGCCTGGAGCGATCGCCCGACATGATTGTTGCCATGCTGGCCGTACTGAAGGCGGGCGGTGCCTACCTGCCCCTCGACCCCGCCTATCCCCCCGAACGACTGGCCTTCATGCTGGAAGATTCCCAGGCAGCGGTACTGATTACCAGTGGTGCGTTGCTGGCAAATGGGTTAATGGTGGGCAGTGCCCACCCTACGGTGGTGGATTTGACGGGCGACCTCAATGCCATTACCCACCACCCCACCACCCCACCACCCCACCCACCCCTCCTCCCCTCCACCCTCGCCTACCTCATCTACACCTCCGGCTCCACCGGCATCCCCAAAGGCGTCCTGGTCCCCCACGGTGGCCTGACGAACCTCACCGAAGACAAAATTCGCGTCTGCGACGTGCGACCCGGCGACTGCGTCCTGCAATTTTTCTCCTTCAGCTTCGACGCCTCCATTCCCGAAATCGTCATGGCCCTGGCCACCGGAGCCCGCCTCCTGCTCGCCCCCAACGAAACCCTGCTCCCCGGCCCCGGCCTGGCCGATTTGCTGCGCCGCCATAGCGTTACCCACATCACTATCACCCCCTCTGCCCTGGTGAGCGTTCCCTACGGCGATTTCCCCGACCTGCGGATGGTTCTCGTTGGCGGCGAAGCCCCCTCCCCAGAACTGATCCACACCTGGAGCCAGGGAAGCCGCTTCATTAACGCCTACGGCCCCACCGAAACCACCGTCAACGCCAGCATGGTACCCTGCGGCAACGGCCACCCCGTCCAGCCCACCCTCCGCCCCAGCGCCAACAAACAGCTCTACATCCTCGACGACCAGCTTCAGCCTTTACCCATCGGCGCGATCGGCGAACTCCACATCGGCGGCACCGGCCTCGCCAGAGGCTACCTGAATCGACCGGAGTTGACCGCAGAAAAGTTTGTGCCGAATCCGTTTTTTCAGGGAATAGGGAATGGGGAACAGGGAATAGGGAATGGGGAACAGGGAACTTCCTCTACTCCCTACTCCCTATTCCCTATTTCCTACTCCCTTCTTTATAAGACTGGCGACCTCGCCTGCTACCTCCCCGATGGCCGCATCAAACTCCTGGGCCGGATCGACGACCAGGCGAAAATTCGCGGCTTTCGCGTCGAGCCTGCCGAAATTGAAAACCAGCTCAACCAGCATCCCGACGTCAAAGCCAGCGTCGTCCTGGTGCGGGAAGATGTGCCGGGGGATAAGCGGTTGGTGGCGTATGTGGTGAAGGCAGAAGAAAGTTTTAAGTTCTCAGTTTTGAGTTCTCAGTTAGATTCAACTCAAAACTCAAAACTCAAAACTCAAAACTCACCAACTCCCTCTTTAAGACAATTCCTCGCCGACAAACTCCCCCACTACCTCATCCCTTCGGTCTTTGTGGAGCTAGGGGCGCTGCCGTTGACGCCGAATGGGAAGGTGGATGTGCGATCGCTGCCTGCTCCTACCCTCGAATCTCCTGAGGTGAGCTATGTGGCCCCCCGCAGTGAGGTCGAAATCACCCTGGCGGATATCTTTGCCCAGGTGCTGGGGGTCGAGCGGGTCGGCATTCACGATGACTTCTTTGAGTTAGGGGGCCATTCCCTGCTGGCGACGCAGCTGGTGGCCCAGGTGCTGAACCGCTTTGATGTGGAGGTGACGGTGATTGACCTGTTTAAGGCGACCACCGTGGCGGCGCTGGCCCAGCGGATTGAGCAGAAACAACTGCTGGCGCAACTCCAGACGCGCCCCTTAGAAGACGATGCTGACCGGGAGGAATTTGCCCTGTGAAGGATTTTCAAGGCTATCTCAAACCGAATGTGGTGGTGGAGCCGCTGATCAGTCAGTGGTACGCCTGGAGCTACCTGATTCCTCCGGCGACGGCGGCTCGCTACCTGGCCCATTCCCAGATTCCCGTCATGGAGTCGTTTGTGGCCGCGCCTCAGGTGCATGCGGCGGCACTGAAAGATCCGGCGATGCGGGGTGGGCCGTTTATCCATCACGATGCCTGTCGGGTGCCAGAAATCCGCGAACTGTTGGAAAAAGCGAGGACAGAGCAGGGAGCGTTGCTGGCCCTGAGTGAGGCGATCGCCAGCCTGGAAGCCCTCCTGGCCAACCATCCTGCCGGAGCCTCCCTGGAGCCGCTCTACCCCCAGATTCCCGAGGCCCTGCGGGGTTTTGTGGAACTAGTGTACGACTCCCAGCATCGAGCCTCCCTTCGCCTGATGGAGGGACTGCTCTACCGCAGCGACTACTACGACCCCAGCCGCCAGAGCATCGCCCTACAGTTGGGCAACAGCGATGACCGGGCCTTTGTGCTCAGCACCCCCCGACTGCCCGAAGCCGAGAGATTGCAGGTGAATCTGCCGTTTTGCGATCGCGCCTGGGATCGCCTCTTCGCCATGCGCCACACTCCCCAGTCTGTCCAGCAGATGGCCGCCGCCCTCCACCTGGATGGCCCCCAAACCGAAGGCTTTGCCGATCTGTTCACCCCCACTCCGCCCCGGCCCCGACCGCCCTACACTGGCGACGGCGTCCGCATTCGCTACTTTGGCCATGCCTGCGTCCTGATCGAAACCCAGGATGTCTCCATCCTCGTTGATCCCCTGGTCAGCTACGACCAGCCCAACGGCCTGGCCCGCTACAGCTACGCCGACCTGCCCAACACCATCGACTACGCCCTGATCACCCATAACCATCAGGATCACGTCATGCTGGAGACCCTGCTGCAAATTCGCCACAAAATCCGCCACCTGATCGTCCCCCAGGGCCAGAAGGGTTCCCTGATTGACCCCTCCCTTAAACTCGCCCTACAGCAAATCGGCTTCCATCAGGTGCAAACCCTGGACGAACTCGACACCCTCCCCCTGCCCGACGGCGAAATCGTCAGCCTTCCCGTCCTGGGCGAACACGGCGACCTCAACATCGCCACCAAAACCGCCTACTGGATTCAGCTCAAAGGCCGTACCATCCTTTGCGCCGCCGACTCCAACAACCTCGACCCCCACCTTTACCAGCACCTCCACCACCTGCTCGGCGAGCTAGACGTACTCTTCATCGGCATGGAGTGCGACGGTGCCCCCTACACCTGGGCCTACGGCCCTCTCCTCACTCAACCCGTGCCCCACGCCATGGCCCAAAGCCGCCGCCTGGATGGCTCCAACGCCGAACGCGCGATCGCCCTCGTCCACCAACTCCAGCCCCAACAGGTCTACGTCTACGCCATGGGCCAGGAACCCTGGCTCACCTTCATCACCTCCATCCACTACACCGACGACTCAGTCCCCATGCAGGAATCAGCTCGACTGGTAGCCCACTGTCGGCAAATGGGCCTCGAGAGCGAGCGACTCCTCGGTCGCAAAGAAATCGAACTTACGCCAAAGGAAGCAGTCGTATGGAGACAGCAGCAAATTCCAGTCAATGTAGGGAATGGGGAACAGGGAATAGGGAATAGAGGAAGAAAAGTAACCAACCAACAACCAATAACGAACAACGAACTCAAAATTCAAAATTCAAAACTCAAAACTCAAAACTCCTCCCCCACCAACCCTCCACCCCACCATCCAACCACCCCCACTCAAAATTCAAAACTCAAAACTCAAAACTCCTCCCCCACTAACCCTCCACCCCACCATCCAACCACCCCCACTCAAAATTCAAAATTCAAAACTCAAAACTCCTCCCCCACTCCCCTCTCCTCCCTCCTCCAAACCCTCCACCGCCTCGACATCCGCCTCTGGCTCGACGGCGACACCCTGCGCTGCAATGCTCCCAAAGGCGCGATGACACCGGAAATCAAACAGCAGCTCCAGCGGTACAAGCCCGACCTGATCGCGCTACTCAAGGGCGAAACCATCGAACCCGCGACTCAGGAAGACTGGGCGCAGGACAGGATTCTGCCGGATGAGATTCGCCCCGAGGGCTCTCTGGCTGAAACGCCACCCCGAAGGATTCTGCTGACTGGCGCGACCGGATTTTTGGGCGCATTCCTGCTCAACGAACTGTTGCAGCAAACCGAGGCTGAGATTGTCTGTTTAATCCGGGCCAAATCCCAGATGGCGGGATGGCAGCGACTGAAGACGACCCTGCACGAATACGGTATCTGGCAGGCAGACTTCAGCCCTCGAATCACCATCCAGCCGGGAGATCTGGCCCAGCCGCTTTTAGGACTATCCCCCAACGATTTCCAGACTTTAGCGGAAAGTATTGACGCGATTTACCACAATGGAGCCTGGGTTCACCATGTTTCCCCTTATTCCCTGCTGCGGGCTACTAACGTCCTCGGCACGCGGGAAGTCCTGCGGCTGGCCTGCCAGCATCATCCCAATCCGCTCCACTTCACCTCCACCCTGAGCGTGCTGCCCCTGACGCCCCCGCCCGGTCAGTCCAGCCTCTACGAAGACGATCCGCTCGATCGCTATCCCGCCCCCGCTGGCGGCTACAACCGCACCAAATGGGTCGCCGAACAACTGGTGGCCCAGGCACGCGATCGCCACCTCCCCGTCACCCTCTACCGCCCCGGCCCCATCTCCGGCCACAGCCAAACCGGCGTCTTCAACCCCAACGACTTCCTCTACCGACTGATGCAGGGCTACATCCAGCTCGGCAGCGCCCCCCAAGGAGCCATGCCCCTCGACATTCTGCCCGTGGATTACGTCAGCAAAGCCATCGTCCACCTCTCCCAAAACCCCCAGTCCCAGGGCAAAGTCTTCCACCTGATCCATCCTCAACCCGCCTCCTCAGACGGACTCTTCGCCGCCTGCCGCACCGCCGGATACCCCATTCAGCGCGTGCCCTACCACCAGTGGTATGGAGAGTTGAGAGCGATCGCCCAGGGCACAGACAACCATCCCCTCTACCCCCTGGTCTCCCTCTTCTCCTCCCGCAGCGAGGAAGCCTCCCGGGCCGCAAATGAGCAAAAAGAAGTCCCCTTCGACTGCCAAAACGTCCTCACAGGTCTGGCCGACGCACCATTCGCCTGTCCGCCTTTGAATGAGACCCTGTTTGCCACCTATCTCAACGCCCTGAAAAAATCTGGGGCATTGAAACCACCGCCAGTGTCGGCCAAGTTTTCTTAGGGAATAGGGAGTAGGGAATAGGGAATAGGGATTACTCCGCACCCCAAACCTCAGACCCCAGACCCCAGGCCCCCCACTCCAGCCCAACACCCAATACCTGACACCCGACACCCAATACCCGACACCCAACACCCGATAACCTCTCACCATCCCACCCTCTCACCATCCCACCCTCTCACCATCCCACCCTCTCACCATCCCACCCTCTCACCATCCCACCCCACCCCCCACCCCCATGACCACCACCCACCGCTATACCGACTACGACACCTGGGCCTGGCTCTACAATGAGACCATGGGGCCAGACTATGGCAAAGCCCAACTCAAACTGCTGCGGCGAGTTCTCCTGCCCGAACTGCCCCCCCATGCCGCCATCCTCGACCTCTGCTGTGGCACCGGACAGCTCATGCAGCCCCTGCTCGAAGCTGGGTTTCAGGTCACGGGCCTGGATGGCTCCGCTGCCATGCTCGACTACGCCCGTCAAAACGCTCCCCTGGGCCACTACCTGCTGGATGACGCCCGCAGCTTTCACCTGCCCGAGCAGTTTGACGCCGCCTTTTCCACCAGCGCTTCCCTCAACCACATCATGACCCTGGCCGACCTCACCCTGGTCTTTCGCAACCTGTACCAGGCTCTGCGACCGGGTGGGCTATTCGTCTTCGACCTCAACCACCCCGACCAGATGCAGAAATGGTGGCGCAACCACATCGCCGAAGGGGAAATCACCCCCCGCTACGCCTGGCGGCTCACCCCTGAGTACTACCCCGAAACCTCAGAAGGAGCCTTCCACGTTGAAATTTTCCAGGCCCAACTCCCTGCCTCCGGGCTGGCGCGTCTGACCTACCCCCTGAGACAATCCCTCTACCGACTCCTGAGCCTGCGCCGCCTCACCCGATTCCGCCTGCGCCTGCTGTCCCAATTCGAAAAAGTCGAACCCACCTGGACGCGATCGCACCTCACCTACCGCGTCAAAGGCCACCCCCTCCCCGCCGTCCAAACCGCCCTAGAATCCGTCGGCTTCACCGACATCACCCTGCAAACCATCGACGGCAACCCCACCCTCGATGCAAACCACTCTGCACATTTCATCTGCCGCAAACCATGACCCTCACCCAACCCCCACCCACCCACCTCCAAACCCTGATCGACACCTACACCCGCCGCACCTGCACCTCCAGGCAAATGGCAGCGGCGAACCGTTCTGTTCTGGCGGACAAAAGCGCCATTGGCTATGCCTTCTCGCCCGAGATCAAAGAGATGTGCTACCCAATTGTGGCCGTGCGATCGCAGGGCTCCCGCCTGTGGGACATCGACGGTAACGAGTACATCGACATCCTGATGGGGCTGGGCACCAACCTGTTCGGCCACAATCCCCCATTCATCAAGGCCGCCATTGAGGCCCAGCTTGACCAGGGCATTCAGATGGGGCCGCAGTCTGAGCTGGTGGGAGACGTCGCCCGGCTAGTTAGCGAACTGACCGGCATGGAGCGGGTCACCTTCAGCAACACCGGCACCGAAGCCGTGATGACCGCCGTCCGCCTCGCCCGCACCGTCACCGGGCGCTCAAAAATCGCCGTCTTCACCAACAGCTACCACGGCCACTTCGACGCCGCCCTGATGCGCGCCCCCCTGAGTGAATACGCCCGTAAGAAGGCGGTGCGATCGCTCCAGGCCAGGCCCCTTCTCGCTCCCCTGGCCGGATTGATGCAGAATTTCCTCAGCACTCGCGCTGTGCCCGCCGCCCTGGGCATTCCCAAAGCGATCGCCAGAGACGTACTCGTGCTCGACTACGGCAACCCCAAATCCCTGGATGCTATCAAAGCCCACCGCCACCAGCTCGCCGCCGTCCTGGTAGAACCCGTCCAGAGCCGCTGCCCCGAACTCCAGCCCCGCGACTTTCTCCACGCCCTGCGCGACCTCACCCAGTCCACCGGCATCGCCCTGCTTTTGGACGAAATGGTCACCGGCTTCCGAGTTCACCCCGGCGGTGCCCAGGCCCACTTCGGCATCCAGGCCGACCTCGCCACCTACAGCAAAATTGTCGGCGGTGGCCTGCCCCTCTCCATCATTGCCGGCAAAGCCGGCTTCATGGACGCCATCGACGGTGGCCCCTGGCAGTTCGGCGACAACTCCGCCCCCCAAATCCCTACCACCTTCTTTGCCGGTACCTTCTGCAAACACCCCCTGGCCCTGGCCGCCGCCCACGCCACCCTCCAACACCTCAAAGAACAGGGACCCGACCTGCAACACACCCTCAACCAGCGCACCACCGACCTGGTTCACCGCCTCAACGCCTTCACCACCAGCGCCAACATTCCCGTCCAATTCACCCAGTTCGGCTCCTTCTTTGCCATCGCCCTCACCCAGAGCCAAATTTCCCCCACCGCCCTCAACCTCCTCTCCTACCACCTGCTCACCCAGGGCATTCATTTAAGAGGAGGTGATCGCGGCGGCTTCCTCTCCACTGCCCACACCCCCGACGACATCAACACCCTCCTCCACGCCCTCAAAACCACCCTCACCACCCTCCAAACCACCCACCTCTTATAACCCCCATGAACCTCCAACGCGATCCCCCCAATCCCCAATCCCCAATCCCTAATCCCTAATCCCTATTCCCTACTCCCTACCCACCCACCCACGAGGCACCCAAAATGACCCACCCCCAACCCACCGAACCCCTCTACCGAGTCGTCATCAGCGACGAAGAACGCTACTCTATCTGGCCCGAACACAAAGAAATCCCCTGGGGCTGGCGCGCCGATCAAAAAGTCGGCACCAAACAAGAATGTCTCGACTACATCAAAGAAGTCTGGACCGACATGCGCCCCCTCAGCCTGCGCCAAAAAATGGCCGCCGCCGAGTCTGAAAGCTCAACTTAAAAATATCCATCCTTAACAGATCACAGCCTGGTAAAACAACTCAGATAGCCAAGCTCTTCAAGGAATAAAAGGGTGCATCCCGACTTTGCACTCCCTCACCCTAAATCCCTCTCCCAGAGGGCGAGGGACTTTGAAAGAACTCCCCTTCTCTCGTTTTGGGAGTAGGCCGAAGGACGCGCGAAGCAGGGATTGGGGGATGAGGGTGAAACTTACAAAGGTGGGATGCACTCGAATAAAAGAGTTTTAATTTCTTGGTTTTGACTATTAAATTGATCCCTCAACTCAAAACTCAAAACTCAAAATTCAAAACTCAAAACTCAAAACTAAGAACTTAACTAACTCCGCTTCCTAAGTAGCAGGCAATTTATTTACTCTTCTACCTTCTACCTTCTGCCCTCTGCCTTCTACCCTCTACCTTCTGCCCTCTACCTTCTGCCTTCTACCTTCTGCCTTCTACCTTCTGCCTTCTACCTTCTGCCTTCTACCTTCTGCCTTCTACCTTTCACAACATGCCTCAATCCTCGACCAGGGAATGGCCCATGGAGACCTCCCCAAATGAATCCCCCACCTCCCTGGAACTATTGATTCCGTGGGAGCTGCCCCTCGATCAGCACCTGTCCCCCGCTGACAGAACCCGCATCGATCGAGCCCTGCGGCAGCTCCTGCAAGCCCTGGAGAATCCCGCTTCGCAAGCGGCCTTGAGCTGCGTCAACCAGGTTTTAGAAGAACTGGGGGAAATTGATACCCAACCCGCCAGCATCCACAGCACCAAAACCTCCCTCAAAGCCTGGGAAGTCGAAGACTATGACCGCTACTTCCAAATTCGCCATGTCCGCACCGAACAATCTGCCATTTGTCTGGTTCAGGGATTGCTGGTGACCTGTCAACGATTTGTCGAAATTTGCCTGCAAACCCCCTGGCTAGATGCCCAACACATTCAACAACAAAAACAGGGATTCATCAGCTACATTCATTTACTTAGAAGAGTATTTGACCTGAACGAATTTGACATTCGCCAAACTGAAGATTCATGACTTCCACTCAATCTCAAACTATCTGGCGAGGCTTTCACTGGGCTTTTTTTATGAATGTCCAGGGACTGATCATCTGTCTGCGACGATTCGAAGCTCAACTGGCCCTCGACAATATTCAACAGGCTCAAACGGAGCTAAAAACAGCCACCGAACTACTGGTCGCATCCGGCGCAGCGATGGAACTTGCAGGCAGTTTCAGCCGCCAGGAATACGAGCAGATTGTGCGCCGCTCCATGGCTCCTCCCCAGGTACGGGCCACCAACTTCAGTGGTCTCATGTCCTGGGAACACGCCACCCTGATGCAGGTCTGGAAACGCCTGCGCCCAACCTTTGAGAACCTGCCCCCTGCCCTCCAACCCCAGCACCAGGAATTTGTAAACGCCTACCTCTCCCTGACTAAAGCCCATCGGGCCGTCTGCGAAAAATTTGGCGGCGACGAAGGGGGCAGCCTCCGATTTGAGGGCGGCTGTGCGGTGGAAACCTTAGATCGCTTTGGCGAAAGCCGCCTTGCTCTAATTGATCCAGAACATTAGTCTGGGAGACTCTCGCCAGGCGCGTTTTTATCTGAATGTGCTGTAAAAGCTTCAGGTCAAGCTGTTATGGTTTTAGTTCTGGTGACTAAAACCCCTGACAAACAGGGCCATGAGCCATCATATATCGCTTAGATAGGCGACAGCTTAACGTTCCCGAAATCTCAGGAATTCTCAGAAGCCCATTTATCAATTGCTTTCCTATATACAATCAATCCCATTAATTCGAAAACAGAGGCAGAAGCGCCTAAAAGGAGAGCCACTGGCGCAGAGATGGCAACGCTTTCTAGTACCTGCACAGACGCAATCAATCCAGCCTTCCCTACGCCCTGGTCTTCGCCAATGAACGGTTTTATTCTTAAAAACAAATAGCCCTACGACCGGGACCATTTTATCAGGCCTCAAAAAAAACTCCCTGAAGTCAGAGACTCCAGGGAAAGTATGCTGTGCGTGGAAACCCATACACACCGGAGGAAAATCGTTAGACCGCAGCCAGGGTTTTCTCCATGTCTGCAGAGTATTCGCCTAAACTGGCTGCACTGTTGCACTGAGCTCGATACAGCAGACGAGCCTGAGCTTCTGCAATTCGACTCTCATCGCCAGACCAGTAGTCCAGGGCAGGCTGCTGAATTGCCCGAGCGTAGGAAAAGGTTACTGGCCAGGGACATTGCGCCCCAAACATAGCGTTCATGGCGTTGAGGTGAGCTGACGATTTTTCCATCGATTGACCACCGGAGAGGAAGGCTATACCGGCTACGCTTGCAGGCACGTTCTTCAACAAACATTTTATGGTCGCCTCGGCCACGGCCTCGACACTGGCCTGCTGGGGGCAGTCTTTACCAGAAATCACCATGCTGGGCTTGAGAATCATCTGGTCGTAGGCCACTCCCTGGGTGTGGAGTTGGTTAAACACCTCGTGCAGGGTCGCGTCAGTGACCTGCCAGCAGCGCTCCAGGGTATGGTCCCCATCAATGAGCACTTCGGGTTCTACGATCGGTACCAGGCCTCCCTCCTGGCAGAGGGCCGCATAGCGGGCCAGGGCATGGGCGTTCGCCTCAATGCAGGCAGAGCTAGGGATGCCGTCACCAATGGTGATGACTGCCCGCCACTTAGCAAATCGAGCCCCCATCTGGTAATACTCGGCGATGCGATCGCGCAGCCCATCTAGTCCTTCAGTCACCTTTTCGCCAGGGTGACCGGCCAGATCCTTGGCACCGGTATCGACCTTAATACCAGGAATCATACCCGCATCGGTAATCACCTTCAGGAAAGGCACTCCATCCCGAGTTGATTGGCGAATGGTCTCATCGTAAAGAATCGGACCGCTAATGTAATTCGCCAGGTTAGGCGTAGTCAGAATAAGTTGTCGATAGGCTTGGCGGTATTCTTCCGTTGCGGGAATATCCAGTTTTTGAAACCGCTTATTACAGGTGCCATTGCTCTCATCCATAGCTAGGATGCCCTTACCTCGAGCCACCATGGCCCTGGCCGTTTCTCGTAACTCCTGCGCGTAGGCACTCATATCAACCTCCAAAAATCAGGTCAGTTTTTTTTAGTTCACTTATTGATATATACTCTCATCAAGCAAGTCTGTCAATTAGAACTAACTATCAATATGTCGTCATGGCCAGAGGAGTGAGCAAGGTGGGGGAAGCAGATATTCTTGTCTGAAGCCTTGTTTAATAATGCTTTTAGCGATGCTCATTCCTCGATATAAAGCCCTTGCCATTCCAATTAGGTGGTAATCGCCCCTCACAGTAGAACTTTTATTGAGAATCAATCTAGATAGTTCATTAGCAAAAGGACATCCAATGAATGCAGCCCATCAGGCGCTCACCCCCGAGTTAGCCAGCAAAATTGCCCACCTGGCCGTTCTATTCCGAGCTGAGTTTTATGATTCTCAGGTTGACCTCAGTCCCTGGTTAATGGACGAAGCAACCCAGAAGCAGATGGATCCGTATTCCATCGACCTGAGTTTTTATTTTTTACGGCTACATGTAGGGTTGGCCTGCGGTTGTGTCCTGATGCAAATTCAGTTTTCGGAAGATTTACTCAAGCCCACCTGTCGCCTCGTTGCGATTGAAGCGAATAGCTACCATTATGGTGCTCTTCAGTGGCAGTTTTCCAGCGCCAGCCAGGAGTTCTCTGGAAAATGTCTGCCTGATAGAGAATGCCAGGCAAGATTTAATCGCCTGGTAAATCATATGGCTCAACTATTCGAGCGCCCCAATCAGGTCAACATTCGCGACAGGTAGCATAAGTCATCGTAGAGGGCATGACTATAAGCGACTATAAGCGTGGTGGAATTGAAAGCGTTAAGAGACTTTTTTTGAATTCCAGGTGTCATAAATGAGGTGAACAAGAGTACCCCATTAACAAGAGCAATTAACCTAAAAAAAAGAGACTATCCAGAATTTTGTGTAAGGGTTAACGAACAGCTTCATCAAACTTCCCACAAGTCCTGTAGGGCAGGCGTCTCGCCTGCTTAGCTGGGACAGGCATCTTGCCTATTCCACAAGATTCCGAACACTCCCAAAAAAAAAGGGCAATGGTGTTGCCAAATCCATCGCCCCACAGCAAGGAGGGACCCTAGGCTTACGAGAATTTTTCTTACGGTTTCCTTTGCAATAAGCTTATATCAACACAGATCAGAATGATTTGCAATAACGAAAAGCTTAAATTTTGTTCTTGAAGTGGTACGAAGCTCCTTGGCGATGAAAAGCGTGGGGGTAAAAGCTATAATCCTCCATACCCTGGCTTTCCTACGATTGTCTGTTTAGCAATAACCGTGGCGACCAGGGAGAACTACTCCGAACAACCAGAGCATAATCTGGAGTATTAATGATATTCAGTAGCATGTAATGCTAATTGCCGATGCCAAACAGATACGACACAACTAAAAATACTTCTTAATAAACTTGAAATGAACGTTGACATTGGGGGCAAATACCATGCACCGTGAATTGGCAGTTGAGTAAGGCAAATCCCCGTTCCAGGGTTTCCCGTTGACTAACTTCGGTGACCCCGACGTCTTCAAACTCGGTTACGGCTCCGCATTGCACACAAACTAAGTGGTGATGAGGATTGGCAGAAGCAGAATTCAGTTCGTAAAACTTTTTACCTTCGGCCAATTCTACCTCCCGCAGAATACCCAAATCAACCAGGACATGAAGGGTCCGGTAAATAGTCGATAGGCCAATTTTGTCTCCCTGCTGCGAGAGATACTGATGAATTTCTTCAGCACTGAGATGTTCCCCCTGATGGGATGCTTCGAATACCCTCAGGATCTTACTGCGCTGGTTGGTTAGACGGCGACCTTCCTTGTTTAGAGTTGACTTGAATTTTTCCTGTTGCCTAACGGAGGCGACTTCAGAGATTTTAGAGGTCATCGATACATAGCCTCAGAAGAGGAGTTCCTGCCCTGACTTTCGGTAAACTTGCAAAACCTGGCTGCTTCCAGCCCGAGTCGGATGATGTCTGAAGAACGAGCCTATCATCTGGAGCATTTTCTGACTCCTGACAGCTTGAAATTGGATTGGTAATGGTCCAATGTCCATAGCTTTACTTTCCTCCATCCTCCTACTTCAAGGGATGGGGGCTTTTTATGGTTACCGTACCCTTTTCATCGCTAGGGTTGTCAGGGTTGTCTAACCCAACCCCCAGCATCGTTCCAGGTGGTTAGCCTGAAACGCCTTAGGAGCCGTTACCGACTGAATCACACACCGGAGTTGGATAGCCACGGTTGGGCTATCGACCCGCACCCGAAGCGGTTCTCCCAGTTTGCACATGCAGGGAATCCCAAGTTTTTGCAAACGGAGGTAGACATCCCATCGGGCGAGGCGATCAACCTCTACCAGAGTGCATGTTGCCTCCTGGAGGTCCTGAGAAGCCCTGGAATCTATAGTTTTCATCGGATTAGCCCGTAAATCATACAGATAGCTGGAAGCGTTAGAGTCAGCTTTTATTGACAACAGTTCTTATATAAGGTTGATCTGTCACCTCCAGGTCGGCCACGTAAGGCTTCCCGGAATATTTGCAATACCCTGTTTAAGGCAATTTGAGCCATAGTGGCCAAGCCCTTTGGCAACAGGGAAAAATCTTTATTAATTATTTATGTCATTAGAATACTCGACCTCGCTAACTAATGCAAGAAATTTTCAATAAGTTTTGGTCAATGCATATCAGTCTGGTAAGTCCATGATCGGTTATTTGTTGCAGACTATCAGTCGTGGGCTTTGTCTGGCTTCAATCAATGAGGGTAACCCCCCAACAGAACTGGGGAACTTGTAGGTAGGGTGAGCTATTCCGTACCGACTATGAACACCTGCTTATTCAGCTCTATTGGGTTGAAAAGATGCTGGATAGACCCCGATTAACATCAGCGCTGCTGCTATTGCGGTACCCGCACTGAAATAGAAGGGCGATGGGGTTGAGAACTGGGTGTAGAGCCATCCTGCAATTAAGCTGGCTGGCAGGGCCACCAACCCAATCAGCATGTAAAATGTGCCAACTTCTGCCCCCCGCCGCTCGGGGTGTACCAGATCGGCCACGAAGGCTTTCTGGACTCCCCGCGTTAGCGCTGAATACAAACCATACAGGGCGAACAAAGGCCAGATCATGGCAGCATTTGGGGCGATGGCGAATCCTAAGTAGACCAGGGCAAATACCAGGTAGCCGCTGACCAGCAGGGGACGACGTCCGACCCGGTCAGAGAAATTACCCACGGCAAAGCTCAGGCCGACCTCAACCAAATTGAACAGGGCATAGAGCAAGAGCGCCTGGCCACCTGCGAACCCCAAATCCTGAGCCCGCAGCAGTAGAAACGCATCGCTGGAGTTACCCAGGCTGAATAGGCTAATAATCAGTAAAAATTGGCGATAGGCCGGGCTCAACCCTTGCAGGGTAAAGTGAGGGCGGGATTGTAGCTGTCGCCGTTCGGGGCTGGGTTCTTGCACCGAGGTCAGTAGCGCGACGCCCAGGAGGGCGGGAAGGGCTGCGATCTCAAATATTCCCCGATAGCTGCCCGCTAACCGTTGCAACAACCAGAATCCCAGCAGCGGCCCCACAATTTCGCCAATGGTTTCCAGGCTGTGGTGTAGCCCAAAGGCTCGCCCCCGCTGGTTAACCGGGCAGTTCTGGGCAATCAGTGCATCGCGGGGAGCCGCTCTCAGTCCTTTGCCGGTGCGATCCACCAGTCGGGCACCGAGCACCTGTCCCCACCCCCCGGCTAATGCCATGATGAGTTTTGACACCGCTCCCAACCCATACCCCACAACGGCGAAAGGCTTGCGGCGGCCAAACCGATCCGACAACCAGCCAGAATAGAGCTTGAGCAGGCTGGCCGTACTTTCCGCCAGACCCTCCACCATTCCTACCGTCCAGGCCGGAGCCCCCAACACCCCGGTCAGAAAGAAGGGAGTCAGCGGGTACACCATCTTGCTGGATAGATCGCTACAGAGACTGACCAGACCCAGGATAACGATAGTACGACTGAGGGGCTGAGACTCAGGGGATATAGACTTTGCCATAGAGTCTTGGGGATTGGGGATTGGGGATTGGGGATTAGGGATTAGGGATTAGGGATTAGGGATTAGGGATTAGGGATTGGGGATTAGGGATTAGGGATTAGGGATTGGGGATTGGGGATTAGGGATTAGGGATTAGGGAATCTTTGACAACGAAAGTGCCTGTTGTGCGGATTATTTCCGAATGGCGCAAGCCCTGCGCCCCTATTGGGGGTATTGTCTTTCCTTGAATTCTCTTTAGAAGGTGAGCAGAATGCTCAATTGTGGGAGTGTTCGGAATCTTGTGGGATAGGCATCCTGCCTGTCCCAGCTAAGCAGGCGAGACGCCTGCCCTACAAGGCTTGCAGAAAACTTGATTAATCGGCTGATTGGCCCTTACACAAAAATCAGAACACTCTCCAATTGTCGGTGCTATCCTCCAGCTTTCGCAAATTCGTCACCCGGTACTGTTTGACTGGATAGGTCGGTTGCTCCCTGCCCGATTTCATCTGGCTCATTACTATGTGGCTCACCTCTACTCGCGCCTCATAGGTACTACTCCTGACGCCATCAGGGGAACTGTAGCGAATCCTCACCTGCGCCCAGGTTAGCTTTTGCTCCAGCTTCTTCAACAGTACCTGCGCCCGAATTGTTGGAATCCAGCGCAATCCCCAGCGCAACCAACGGTGGAACCACCGACCCGAATCTTTCGCCACAACCCAGGCCGTTTTGGTATAGCCCAACCAGGGCCAGCCTTCCTGCATCCAGATGTCTCGCTCTGCGATCTGTGCCCAGCGATCGCAGCCTGCCCAACCCCGGTAATAGGGTCGCAGTCGAGTAACATCACCCCGCTGATACACCAGGGCATCCAGCACATCTGATTCCAGATGGCCCCAGAAGTGACCCGATGGAAAGTCCACTAACGTCGGCGCGAAGTTGTGGCCGCCGAAGTGGGAGGTTTGCCAGACGCGGAGGGGTGGCAGAGAGGGGGGATGGGTAGGAGGGTAGGAGGGGGAATGGGTAGGAGAGTAGGAGGGGGGATGGGGGGATGGGGGGATGGGGAGTGGGTCTTGGAGAGTGGGTGTAGGGTGTAGGGGGTAGGGGGTAGGGGGTAGGGTTTCGGATTGGGGTTGGGTCCTGGAACCCGAGTTCTGAGACCCAGTACCTGAAACCTGAAACCCACTACCCGGCACCTGAAACCTGGAACCTTTCACCTCCCCTTCTGCCTTCTGCCTGCTACGCACGGGCAAAGCCCTACTGCCTTCTGCCTTCTGCCTTTCCTGCTCCCCCGCTCCCCCATACTCCTTACGCAGTTGCTTATACAGTGGTGTACCGAAGCGACCGCAGGCTACATCGTAGTGGGTGTGGGTACAGACGAAAATGTCGCGGGTAGGGCTGGGCTGAAGGTAAGGGTTGAAGGGGGCAAGTTGTTTGGGTTCAAGCACCAGAGCTTTGACCAGAGAGGTTACCTGCTCTGTGGGAACGCAGTAGGCGAGGGCATCGAATTGGGCAAAGCTGCGGCTGGGGCGCTGGTAGTAAAGGACATGGGTGTAACCGGGGCGGGAATAGTCAGCGTCGGGAGCGATCGCACCAATTCTCAACTGCAACCACAGCCGGGGACGACGCTGAATCTGGTCAAACAAAGGGAGTAGCGAGGACAGGTGGGATTGATCCTGCCAGAGGGCTTTAGTCCAGGGGCGGGAAACCTCAATGAATACCCATTGGTCAGCTGCGATCGCAGTTCCAATCGGATCTTCCCCAACGGCTTTGGACACCACCGAGCAATAGCGGCAGTCCTCTCCATCAACCGCTGTTGACAACATATTCATGAAACCAATTCACTTATAACTTTAATCAAGCTGCCATAACCCTCAAGACTACTGCAACATCGGCCAGCACTCTCTTGTATTGTTGAGAAACAAATTCAAGAAGCCAAGGGAACTATAGCAGAAGCCCGCAGGCTAATCGCCCCCCCCTATTCCCTATTCCCTATTCCCTATTCCCTATTCCCTATTCCCTATTCCCTTTAATCCATCCCCACCCCTTTCCTCCAGACATGGTCACCCAAACAACGCCCTGGATAACCTGCCCCAACCCGCGCCCTCAGGCACCCTGGCGGTTATTTTGTTTTCCCTATGCCGGTGGCTCTGCCAGAATTTATCGAGACTGGGCCTTCTCGCTGCCTTCCCAGGTAGAAGTATGTCCGGTCGAACTGCCGGGACATGGCAGGCGCATGGCAGAAACCCCATTCACTCAGCTGGATTCCCTGGTGCAGAACCTGGGAGAATCGTTCCTTCCTTTGCTGGATCGACCCTTTGCCTGTTTCGGTCATAGCCTGGGTGGCCTGCTCACCTTTGAGGTGGCTCGCTGGTTGAGGTATTATCGGCAACCGGAACCCCGACATCTCTGGATATCTGCAGTCCGCGCCCCGCAGTTACCCATACCCGAGCCGCCCCTCCATGCTCTGCCCGAGGCTGAGCTTGTAGCAGAACTTCGTCGTTATAACGGGACACCGGCAGCCGTTCTGGAAAATGCCGAGCTAATGGAATTGTTGCTCCCCACCATAAGAGCCGATTTCGCCTTATTGGAAACCTACCGCTATCAGCTGCAAACACCTCTTACCTGCTCCATAAAGGCCCTGGCAGGTTCCCAGGATCTGATTGTCAGCTCTGAGGAGATTACTCCCTGGCAGGTTCATACCACTGGCTCTTTCTCACTGGAGGTCTTACCTGGAGATCACTTTTTCGTCCATCAACCTCGGATTTTGCAGTTCTTGGAAGCTTTTTTCTCAGGGAAGGGGGGGAAGGGGGAGTAGGGAGTAGGGAATGGGGAATAGGGATTAGGGAGTAGGGAGTAGGGAATAGGGAATAGGGTTTTGGACAAAAGATTGTGGATGCACCCAAAAAATTACTTACCGCACCTTACACCCTGTACCCTAAACCTTGTACCCTTGCCCACGATCTACCCAACCTTCGCCGCCAGGTTACCCGTAATGGGTTCAGGTTTGAGACCAGAGGATGCGATCGCCAGCTGACAGCGCCTTGGACTGGGATCTCCAGCATAGATTTTGCGGCCCAACTGGTGAGCCATGGCAATCATCCTGGGTAGAGGTAGCCAGGGAAATAACACCCTATCCCCTGTGTTTGACAGCAAATTCAAGAGTTGCTCGAGGGTTGGGATGGTGAAGTCTTCCTCCGGCAAAATCACGACACTATCGGCCTGCTCCACCAGCCAATCATGAGCCCAATCTTGATTCGTCACGGCTACGGCCAGCTTGACTGGGGGGATTAGCTCTACAAAGCTTTCAGATGCCGTATCCCCGCAAAATACTTTGTGCCCTGTATCTAAACCATACCAACCAGGAGTGATTGTAATCGAGAGGGCAGGTTGAGCCTCCTCAGAAGACTTCACTCTCTGCGTTGACCGGGGGATAATCGTGATAATTTCAGGCTTCTTGGGGGAAGTATCCGGTGCCTCCGCAGGTCGCGATTCCCGATGAGACTGCCTAACTTCGGTATCAGGTTGCTTATACTGCTTTATTGCAGACTTTAACTCTTTGTGGGTAATTTTCTCGCCTTCTGCTGCAGACTCAATGACCTGAGTTCGCAGCTCTTCAGAAACTGAGGGGGCAGCTAGCTGATAAAGCACAGATGTGGCGATATCAACCTTTGCAAGTTTTGCAAATCTATCGCCAAAAGTCTCATAAACATTGATGAAATTATAGGCGGTTCTCTGGCTCCAACCGAATTCGGCTTTAAGCCAGGCCAGGAATTGACCATACTTAAGACGCGACCTCACATCTGCCAGCCGTTGACCAATTTCCCAAACATCCTGCGCTGACCGCCGCAGCCGCTTGCGAATTTCGCCAGTGTGTTGCTGAATGGCCTGCCGATGGGCCTGGTCAAGGCTATCGTAGTCAAAGTATTGGCTTAATTGAATCTGCTCGTCAGAGCTACCCATAGTAGATCAAGCGTGCTTCGAATGGTAGAACTGCACCGACATTGTGGTACAGCCCCATCCATCATGATAGCCTAACCACGAAGCTTTATCTTTTATTCATGCTTGTGGCAAATTTCGTGGCAAATTTCAAGGATCTGAAAAAGCGGTTTAAATAAAATTTTTAATTGATCACCCTTAAGAATTAAACGCCAAGAAATACTTTTATTGAGTCCAATCAGGTCGAATTATTTACTTTGAAAATGTAGGCAGTAGGGGTATTAAAACTTCAGGTCCAGAAGTAGAATTTTGCCTTACATAGCGGTTCTCAGTTCAATGAAGTACAAACTTGATTAGCTTAGAATCCCCCTGGTTTCTGGATATTAAGTTTCAACCTTTACCCCCTTCATTAAGGGGAGTAGGGGGGGGCTTGAGGTGTAGGGTGCATCCCAGTTTTGCAAGTCTGCCTTCATCCCCCAACCCCTGCTTCGCGCGTCCTATGTCCTTCGGACAGCAAGCAACGGCTACTCCCAAAATGGGAGAAGGGGAGCCGGAGTCAAAGTCCCTCTCCCGCTCTGGGAGAGGGATTTAGGGTGAGGGCTGCAAAACTGGGATGCACTCTGAGGTGTATTTCATTCAAGGGAGATTTACTATAAAAAACTCCAGATTTCGAGCTGGACTTGGTTTAAATCAGCAAGGTAACTTGAAAGACTGGTTGACTGACAACACTTCTCAACCAAATCCCTGAAAGCCCACCCTCCGGGAAGCAAGCTATACCCTGGCCCGCTCCCGAGGGGAGAGGGAACTGGAAAGATTGATCAGCTCCCCTCGCCCTCTGGGAGAGGGGTTGGGGGTGAGGGCGTACAACTTTTGTCAGTCAATGAGCTTGAAAGATGGGAAGAATAATCCTTTGCGTTCTTTTGGGTAGATGAGCAGGGGGGGCACAACACCAGAGAGACCATTCAGGTCCGTTACGATGGAAGGCGACCGCAAATGTGGTCATGCCCATGCCCTGCTTGAGACCGCGCCATGCTAAAGAAGGTGATTAAAATTGCAAGCACCATGCTGTCGGTGTACTACGCCTACATGGTGGAATATCGAGCTGAGCTTCTGTTCTGGGTGTTGTCGGGCACGTTTCCCCTGATTTTGATGGGGCTTTGGGCTGAGGCGGCTCAGAACGGGCAGTTTAGCCTTGGCCCCACCGACCTGGTGCGGTACTTTCTGGCAGTGTTTCTGGTGCGGCAATTTACAGTCGTGTGGGTGATTTGGGAATTTGAGCGGGAAGTGGTAGAAGGCAAACTGTCTCCGTATTTGCTGCAGCCCATTGATCCGGTATGGCGGCACTTCTTTAGCCACGTAGCAGAACGGTTTGCCCGGTTGCCCTTTGCCTTCATCCTGGTGGGTCTGTTTTTGCTGCTTTACCCCGATGCAGCCTGGTTTCCGAAACCGTCAAATCTGCTGTTGGGGTTGGTGGCGGTTATTCTATCGTTCTGCCTGCGGTTTACCATGCAGTACACCTTTGCCCTACTGGCCTTTTGGACAGAACGGGCCAGCGCTGTAGAGCAGTTCTGGTTTTTGCTGTATACCTTTCTATCGGGCATGGTTGCCCCTCTGGCCCTGTTTCCCGATGCGGTACGGGCAGTGGTACTGTGGACCCCCTTTCCCTACCTGATTTACTTTCCGGCCAGTATTTTGATTAATCAACCGGAAAATGTGCTGCAAGGATTTCTGGCCATGCTGCTCTGGGGCGGGGTCTTTTTCGCCATTAACCGCTGGCTGTGGCGGCAGGGCATTAAACAGTATTCAGGAATGGGGGCGTAATGGAAACTTACTGGCGGGTGCTGCGACTGTTTTGGGGAACCGCGATCTCAGCCGAACTGGAATACCGAATTAACTTCCTGGTGGCGGCCCTCAGTAGCCTGGGGGGGTTAGCAGGTAGCCTGTTTGGCCTCACTCTGTTCTATCGCACCGGCTATCAGTTCCAAAACTGGAGTTGGGAAGAAGCCCTACTGGTGCTGGGCATGTTCACCCTGTTACAGGGCTTTTCTGCCACCATGCTGATCCCTAACCTGAACAAAATTGTCAATCAAGTGCAGGAAGGTACCCTCGATTTTGTCCTGCTGAAGCCTATTAGCTCCCAGTTCTGGCTCTCAACCCGCACCATTTCCCCCTGGGGCATACCAGATCTGGTGTTTGGGCTGATCATCATTGTCTACGGCGGCACCCGCCTTGGGTTAGAGGTTACAGACTATCTACTGGGCATACCGCCCCTCCTGTTTGGGGCCATTAGCCTCTATAGCCTGTGGTTTATGCTGGGAGCCACCAGCATCTGGTTTGTCAAAATCTACAACGTTACCGAAGTGCTGCGGGGTCTATTAGAGGCAGGCCGGTTCCCCATTGCGGCCTATCCCATGGCTTATCGCGTCTTTTTTACGTTCATTATCCCCGTTGCCTTTTTAACGACGGTACCCGCCCGCGCCATGCTGCAAGAGCGTCAAAGCCTCTGGATCACAGGATCGGCTTTGCTAGCAGTGGGGTTGATCGTCATTGCCAATCGTTTCTGGCGGTTTGCACTGCGGTTTTATACCAGTGCCTCCAGTTAAAGACTGGCCCAGCAGAATAGGTCAGAATGGAACCATCTCGCCCCTAAACCCTAGCCGTCCATGTTTCAGGCCACCCGCCAACGCCTTGCCCTCTGGTATACCGCTGTCACCGCAGTGCTGCTGCTGCTGTTTGCCAGCGGCTTTTATCTATATGTGCGAACCACCCTGGTAGAGCGGGTCGATGATACCCTCAACCACGTCGTCGAAATTATCGAACGTTCCCTGGTGATTGAGTCAGCAGCGGGCAGTGACCGGGTCTTGATCTCCCTCGAAGACGCCGGTCCGCCCCTGAGGGTGAATGTAGAAGCTAGCTTTCGCGACAATGCCAGGGCCATGGAAGATGACCATATCGACCTGGAATGGTTCACCCCCAGCGGGGAACTGGTATGGTCTACCCTGGCCCAGCGCATTCCGGTGCCGCTCCATGTTAACCCCGCCGGAGAAACGGTGCGGGTCGGCCAGGAAGACCTGTTTCGTCAAATCACTGAACGTATTCAGGTCAGGGGGCAGGTCTTGGGCTATTTGCGGGTCAGCCATCCCTGGTTTGAAGTCACCAAACCCAGTCGTCGGCTCATTCTCGATCTGGCCCTGGGCACCAGTCTTATGGTAGGGGCTGTTGCCGCCATTGGCTGGCTACTGTCAGGCATTGCCATGGCCCCAGTCAGAGAGTCTTACCAACAGCTCAAGCAGTTCACCGCCGATGCTTCCCACGAGTTGCGCAACCCCATCGCAGTGATTCAAACCAACGCCCAGGTGGCCCTGCTCGATCCTGACCCCGATGTGGCACTACAGCAAAAGCAGTTTCAGGTGATTGAGCGGCTGACTCGACGCCTGGGCCGGTTGGTGGATGACTTACTCTTTCTAGCGCGCCAGGAAAGCGGGCTAATTCCCCTGGCCGTGGACAGGGTTGATCTGGATCTGCTGCTGGTTGAGGTGATGGAAGAACAACAGGTAATTGCCAAAGAACGTCACGTTGATCTAATTTTCGGCACGGCTAAGGCCATCCCAACCAGCTACGGTCCTGCCGCTATGACCGGTCTGCTGGGGCCTACCTTACCCTCAAATACCGACCTAAACATTCCTGGAGACCCGAGTCAGCTAACCCGGTTATTCACCAACCTGATTGGTAACGCCATTCAGTACACCCCTGCGGGCGGTAATGTGACGGTTAATGCCCAACCCGTTAAATATCAGGGGCAACATTGGGTTCAAATCCGGGTAAAAGATACCGGCATCGGCATGGATAAAGAAACCCTCGCCCATGTATTTGACCGCTTCTATCGAGCCGACCCTTCCCGCCTCAGGGGAAATAGCCAGGAGTCGGGTACGGGTTTAGGACTAGCCATCGCCAAAGTCATCGTAGACAACCACCGGGGGCACATTGAGGTTGACAGTACAGTCAATCAAGGGACTACCGTTACGGTGCTGCTACCCTGGGTACCCCTTACCACCACAAAGCAGGCGACCCCTCCTGCAGCAGTTCAGCAAGAGTAACCAAAAGAGTAACCAGGTCAATACTCCAAAAGAAATTGGCCTGAGCGATCAGGGAGTCATAGTGGACCTTAGGCTAGGGCCTCAGCCAGCAGACACCAAGCTGGGCCAGTATGCCATAGGATATAGGCAAAAGGAAAATATAAAACTTAAAAAAATACTCCATCGAAACCTATTCCCCTCCCAAGAACGGTCTACGGGTAGACCCTCAGGCGGCACGAAAAAATGGCAGAACCTAGATCTAGGGGTCGGTTTGCAGTTCTTGGGGTTGCAGGAATGCGATCATTTCATCAACACCCTTTTGAATACGACGGGTTACCGTCATCGGGCTGACCCCAATTTTGTCGGCCACTTCTTTGCGAGAGAGCCCCTTCAAGAAAACAAATTCAATGGCGGCGCGGGTTTTGTCCTCTAGCTGGTTGAGCGCCCGTTGAATTTGCTGGCGATCTTCTTCCAGGGTTTGTAACAGCTGGTAGTGGGTATCGGGTAGGGTATCTCCCAGGGTAATGGTAGAGTCAACCTGGTGAGAGACGGTGGCGTCTAAGCTGAGGGGTGACCGATTTTTGTGGGCCATTTTTACTTCTCGCCACTCCCGCACCGAAATGTTAAGGGCGCTGGCCATCTCCTGGTCACTGGGAGAGCGCCCGAGCTGACGCATCAAGTCTGACTGCAGCTTCTGAGCTTCTTTTTGCAGGTCCTGCCAGCGGCGAGGAATTTTTACTGCCGTGCCGCGATCCCGCAGAAAGTGCAGCATTTCTCCACGGATGTAGGGCACCGCAAAAGAGCTAAAGGCACAACCCTGGCTGGGGTCAAACCGCTCGATGGCCCGAATCAGGCCAATATAGCCAATTTGTTCTAAATCTTCGTAGGGTTCAGAGCACTGGTGGCTAATTCTATGGGCAATTTTTCGCACCAGCCCGGCGTTTAAGCGCACCAGCTGATTCCGAAGAGCTACCGATGGAGACTGCTTGTACTCCATGAGTAATTCCATACCGCGGGAACGAATCGTAGAGGTTTGATTAGCCATAACTGGATGTGTTCTATTAGGGCCATTCCAGGAGGTGGAACTGTGTTCTATTCTCTGAATTGCCACCGACAAGCACCATCGTTGATTTACGGTACTCTCAGCCCCCACCTCGAAGTGCTTCAGTGGAACTACGGGAGATACAGGCATTTCTACTCACGACAGGGGCCCTAGCTAAGGCTCCTGTGCTCGGCCTGGAAGCTCTCTATCCATTTCAACCATGGCCACGAAGGATAAGCTATGTAGAAGCGTCTTCGCTTACAGGAGATTTATGGTCCTTAAAGCCGTATTACTGGATTTCAATGGCGTTGTGATAGATGATGAGTCTATTCACCAGGCTCTTATTGAAGAGCTTTTGTTAGAAGAAAACCTGCGCCCCGACCCTGAAGAATATGAGCAGGTATGTCTGGGCCGCAGCGATCGGGCCTGCTTTACCGAGTTGTTAAGCCGCCGTGGACGGGTTGTAACGGAAGCTTACTTAAACAAGCTGGTGGATCGTAAAACCACCCGCTATCGCGCAGTCCTGGCAGATATGGCAAAGTTGCCCCTCTACCCCGGCCTGGAAGATCTGATATACCAACTTCGCGTTGCCCATCTAAAGCTGGCCATTGTGTCAGGGGCCTGCCGTGCCGAAATTGAAGAGGTGTTGGTCCAGGCTAACCTGCAAGACTATGTCTCGGTCATTGTCTCAGGGGGAGACCTGCCCACGGCGGGCAGCAAGCCGGCCCCCGATGGCTACCAACAGGCGATTAAACTGCTGAATCAACGGTTCCCAGAGCTAGATCTCAAGCCCTATGAATGTCTGGCCATTGAAGACTCCTTTGCTGGCATTGCAGCCGCCAAGCGTGCTCAGGTTCCCGTTTTGGGGGTGGCCCATGTCTACCCGTACCACATGGTGCACCGTCGAGCTGATTGGGCCATCGATCATTTGTTTGAATTTAGCCTCGACTGGCTGAAACCCTACTACGAAGCCGAAGGACAACCCATGATGCCCCTAGGGCAGGGAGATCGACAATCCCAGTTGGGATAAAGCCCCATCGTTAAAATCAGTAATAACCCCGTGGGCCCCTGCGGTCTTTAGGGTAGAGGCGTCATGGGTGGTGGTTACCCCCAGGGTATGGAGCCCCGCAGCCACCGCAGATTTAACCCCGGTTACCGAATCTTCAAAGGCCAGGGCCTGGGCTGGAGAAATGTGCAACCGGGCCATGGCTTCTAGATAGGGCATGGGGTGGGGCTTGGCCTGGGCCAGGTCTTCGGCAATTACCAGGGTATTGAATCGTTCGGTCAACCCCAGAGTAGACAACATAAATTCGGCATTATCCCGAGGCGCATTGGTGACTACAGCCGTAGTCCAACCCTGCTGATCAACCCAATCTAACAGGGGAAATAGACCGGGGGTGGGAGTCAACTGTTCGGCAGCCAGTTGTCGAAAACGATGTTCCTTTTGGGCACTGAACTCAGCCATCTCTGCAGGGGTAAGGTGGGGCAGCAAATCTGCCAGAATATCGGCATTCAGTCGCCCACTGATGTGTTGCTGATAAAAGTCTAGATCAACACAATAATTGTAGGAGGCGAGCAAATTCTGCCAGATCTGTAAATGCAACGGATCGGTATTGGCCAGAGTGCCATCTAAGTCAAACAGCAGAGCGGTTAGCATAGGTTCTTAAAGATAAAATTGCGCCAAATTCTGGCTTTTATGCCACTCTATAGCAACTATGTTTGAACTTCTGCCCCCATGAGAAGACAGTTAGAGTGGCTTGATAGCCTGCGTCGGGCCTGGTCGATAGTGCCTTTCTGGATCAATGACAGCCCTATGGTAAATTTTCTCAAGCATCGGGTGAGGCAATCCCGCTGGGTTAAATTGGTGGGCCGTACTTTATTAAAGTGGCAACAAGACGACTGTTTGGAAATGGGGGCAGCCCTGGCTTACTACGCGGCCTTTTCCCTGTTTCCCATGATATTGGTTTCCCTTAGCATTATCGGCTTTGTACTCGGTCCCGATACGGGAGCCTATGATCAGATTCTGCTTTTCGCCCGAGATGCCCTACCCCCCGATGCTTACCTGGTATTTCAGACCACTTTGCTCCAGCTTCACACCGGCAGCACCAGCGCCAGCATCATCGGTTTTGTGATTTTACTATTCATCGCCAGCGGTTTTTTTGGTGCCCTGAGTCGGTCATTTGACAAAATCTGGCACGTACACTACAACAATCAGCGCCCCCATGGTGTTCGGGACATTGCTCTGAACTTTATCTGGCGGCGTTTGTTTGCCTTTTTGCTGGTTATTGGGGCCAGTGGTCTGGTGTTTGCATCCATGCTGTCTAATATTGTGCTTGGTACCCTGCAGCGTCTGCTGGCTGGCGTTAACAACCACATCACCTTTTTAACTATCGACCATTTGCAGCTCATTCCCTGGCTGCGTTTAGGGGGAGTCTTCATTGTTTTGACTCTGGTCGTTATGCTGCTGTACAAAATTTTGCCCAGCACTCGGGTGGCCTGGGGCGATATCTGGCTGGGGGCGCTGTTTACCGCCATTCTCTGGCTGATTTTGCAGCAGTTAATCAGCAATAGCGTCATTAGCCTGGGTAGCCGGTTTCGCTCCTATGGGGTGATTGGCGGATTTATGGTGTTAATGCTGTGGGTCTATCTCACCAGCCAGATCTTTTTCCTGGGCGGAGAACTAACCTACACCTATGCCCACATGTTTGGTAGCCGACGCCATGCTCGGCAGCTTGGCCACAGATCCGGCTACAACCAGTCCTCTGGGTCGAAACTGGTGTCAAAAAAACGTTAGATTGAATCCGGATTGGACAGTCGGTCAAAGTTTAAGTATTTTTAACATAGTCATGAATGTTCCAAAGGTAGGTGCCCGACCCTGACACGACAGGCCGTTGAGTCGTTAATCTGGAGGACAATTAGCGTCGCCGTCCAGAGTTGTCCCGGGACTGCAGGGTTTGAGCCTGCGATTCCCGGCCTCGTTAAGAGGTTAATCGGTCAAAGTTCCTGGTGGTTCGGCGTGATGTTGAGATTGCTATGGATAAGGAGCAAATAAATTATTATGAATCATCGTGGTGTTACGATTTGGTTTACCGGTTTGAGTGGTTCTGGTAAATCCACCATTGCCTGTGCCCTGGAAGCTCGTTTGCGGGAGCAGGGCTGCAAGCTAGAAGTGCTCGATGGCGACATTGTACGCACCAACCTCACCAAGGGCCTGGGCTTTAGCAAAGAAGACCGGGACGAAAACATTCGCCGCATCGGATTCGTATCCCACCTGCTGACCCGCAATGGCGTCATTGTTTTGGTTTCAGCCATTTCACCCTATCGGGAAATCCGGGAGGAGGTGCGTGATCGCGTCGGAGACTTTATAGAAGTGTTTGTCGATGCGCCTCTGCGGGTCTGCGAAGATCGCGATGTGAAAGGTCTCTACAAGCGTGCTCGCGCCGGAGAAATCAAAGGTTTTACCGGCATTGATGACCCTTACGAAGCTCCCCATAGCCCCGAAGTGCACTGTCAGACTGATCAGGAAACTCTGGAAGAAAGCGTGAACAAGGTGCTAGCCCAGCTAGAAGCCCTGGGTTATGTGGAAGTTGCTGCCGCGGTAGCCTAGCTTTTGCCGCATTAGGCCTGAACCCTGTCTTATCCCGAATCATTTTTGCGTACCCCTGTGTGTAGGGGCGACAGGCTTTTTGCTCCTACGGTACGCCAATTTTAAGTTGGGGTCTTTCTTTAAGTCCGGATTCGGGTTCAGGGTTGACAGGCTTAGACCGACATATCGCTTAGACCGGCATATCGCCATGTCGAGAACACCTCACCGGTAACCCTGGGGGGGTGTTTTTGCTGTAAAGCAGGAATTTTGCCTGCCCTGGGACAGGCGAGACGGAGATCCCACAGGATTGAGGTTTCATGCCTGTGCCATTGGGTGAAGGTTGGCGATGGAACCGTTAGTCGCGGTTGCCTTTCTGCAAAAGGGTTGACATGGCAACCTGTAGATTTGCTTTTACAGCGGCTGCAGAGTGGTTGAGGGCGTCTTGTTCTTGGGGGGTTAGGGAGAGTTCAAGAATTTGCTCAACTCCTTTTTTACCCAACCGGCAGGGAACACCCAGGTAAAGGTCCTCCAACCCGTAGTGCCCCTGCAGGTATGAAGCCACGGGCAAAATGCGGGATTGGTTCAGTAGAATAGATTCCACCATGACGCAGACCGAAGAAGCGGGGGCGTAGTAAGCACCGCCCTGTTTTAGCAGCTGAACAATCTCGGCTCCGCCATTGCGGGTACGGTCAATGAGGCGCTCGAGGGTGTGCTGGGGGAGTAGTTCAGTGACAGGGATGCCCGTGACGGTAGAGTACTGGGGCAACGGCACCATCAAATCGCCATGGCCTCCCAGCACCATGGCCGATACATCCCCAGGGGGAACTCCTAACTCCAGGGCGATAAAGGTCTGGAAGCGAGAGGAATCTAAAACCCCGGCCATGCCCATCACGCGATAGGACGGTAAGCCACTGACCTTCCAGGCCAGATAGGTCATCACATCCAGAGGGTTGGTCACCACAATGACACAGGCTTGGGGGGAATATTCCAGCGCCCTGGTAACGGTTTCAATGACAATGTTTCCGTTCACCTGCATTAAATCATCACGACTCATACCCGGTTTGCGCGGCAGCCCGGCGGTGATGACAATGATGTCAGAGTCGCGGGTGTCTTGGTAATCGTTGGTGCCCACAATGGTTCGATGGTGGCCTTCGCACCCCCTCGACTCCATCAGGTCCAGGGCAATGCCCTGGGGCCGCCCCTCCACAATATCGATGAGGACCACGTTGGCTAGATTACGTTCTATGAGTCGTTGGGCCAGGGTACTACCGACATTGCCGGCTCCGATCACGGTGACCTGGCTCAGATGGCAGTAGGGGATTGCAGGGGTTGAAGCATTCACGGAACTTTACCTCAGGAGTGGATTAACTCCTCGCCTTTTGCCTATTTTGGCATAGCAGGCGCAATCCACCATCTTTCCAAGTTTTGATACTGCCGTAGAACCGCCCGAATCCCCTTAGCCCTGGTACCCCAGCAGATGCCTGATTTGCTTAGGGTTATTTAAATTACCGACGATGCGACGGGTTGGTTGTGGCATCACCTGAATCAGGGTGGGGGTAGCGGAAATGTGGTAATTCTCGGCCTGCTCAGGATGTTTAGAAACATCCACCACTTGCAGAGTGTAGGCTTGATTCAGATAAGTTTCTAAAGTCTGCCGCAACAGGCTGAGCATTGTTTCGGTGGCTGGTGTTTCCTCTTGCCGTACAAATAATTTGAATAGATAAGAGGAGGAGGCTACTACGCTGGTGGGTAAGCGTTGAGGCCGGGGTGGGGGTTGAATACCGACTTGAGAAGGTCGATCTATTTTCAGAATCAGATCATGGGATTGCCACAGGCGAGGAAACTGCTGCCGCTGGATTTCGATCAAACTTGGTGAACATTCAGTATGAAAGGTGTAGTTAGGCTGCCACTGCAGATCCGGTTGATTGAACAAGACATTCAACAAAGATTGAAACGGCATCGCTCGGGGGTAGGCTTCGGCGATGGTAACCAACTGTTGCTGGTCGGCATCAAACCACTGATCAATGGTCGCCGTGAAACAAGGCAATAAGAAGTAGGGAGGCTCTATCAGCCCCAACTGCTTTTGCAAGCCGGTACAGAGATCAATATGCCAGTGAACCTGTTTCTGTTGGTCCATGCAGTAAACGCAGTCGCCTCCGGGGGTAAAGAGGGCAATGCCCTTAAACCCGGAGGCGACAGAACCGGCAGCGGCAGGATCAGATCGATGGGGGTTAGACACGTCCACGCAGCATCTGGGCCATTTCGTTCTGCTTGGGAGACATTTCTAGAGCCGTTTCCTCAGTAATGCGCCCCGCTTCGTATAGCGCGTAGAGAGACTGGTTCATGGTACACATGCCATCGAAAGTACATTTTGGAATCAGGGCCTCGACTTCGTCGAGTTGGCCCCGCAAAATGTAGTCTTTAATGGCGTCGGTGTTAATCAAAATGTCGTGGAAGGCGGCTCGCTTACCATCGGTGGTCCGGCACAACCCCTGGGCAATAACGGCGACCAGCGATTCTGCCAGGGATACCCGCACGGGAGCTTGCTGTTCAGGTTCGTAGAGGTTGAGAATCCGTTCTACGGTCTTGACGGCGCTGTTGGTGTGTAGGGTACCCATGACCAGGTGACCGGTTTGGGCAGCTTTGAGGGCGGTGTTAACGGTCTCTTTGTCCCGCATTTCACCCACCAGAATGATATCGGGGTCTTCCCGCAGGGAGGCTTTCAGAGCGTTAGCAAACTTCAGGGTGTGCATGCCCACTTCCCGCTGCTTGATCAGAGACCGCTTACTCTGGTGCACAAATTCCACCGGGTCTTCAATGGTGATGATATTTTTGGGCATTTCTGAATTGACATAGTCAATCATGGCCGCCATGGTGGTTGACTTACCGGAACCGGTGGGTCCGGTAACCAGAATCAACCCCTTGTGGTAATGGCACACATCTCGGAAGATGGGCGAAAAGCCCAGCTGGTCGAGGGTCAGAATTTTTACCGGGATGAGACGCAGCACCATGGCCGGTCCCCGCAGGGAGTCGAAAATATTAATCCGAATGCGGGTGAAGTCGTACTGGGCCGCCCCGTCAAAGTCGAGGGTTTGCTTAAATTCTTGAACCTCTTCGGGTTTTAGAATTTCTGATAGCCAGCGGTAGAAGGTTTCTTCGTCGGTGACGGGATATTCGGTGGGGCTGATTTCACCGCGATCGCGGAACCGAGGAATTTCCCCAACCCCCAGGTGAATATCCGAAAATCCCTTGTCGAAAGCTTCTCGCACAATTTGTTCCAGGGTTGGGCCAGAAGTGACTTTCGCAACTTCAGCGGCTTTAGGCATGGGTGGCGGCGAAGCCGGACGATGGCGAGCCTGGTTAACCGCAGGAGCAGGACCACCCCCTAAGTTTGGGCGCGGTGGCGGCGGCGGTGGGGCTTGAGGAGTGGCAGGCGCATTAATTGACTCAGCCATAGGACGCTTCTCCATGATGACAACTCAGTTCAGACAACGGCCCGATAGTCAATCCGCCGCCTGAAGGCACGACTATAGTCAGATTGCCCAGATCATGCCAAAAAGTTAGCTGACGAATCCGGGATCTGCAAGGTTAGCTCCCATTAAAACCCGATGCAGACATTTTACGGTTGTTTCACTCCTACTTTAACCGGATGCTGAAGGCTTTTCGGGCAGTAAAGTCTGCCTTAGCAAAGTACCGCGGGTCACCATAGACTGCATTAAACTCCAGCGCACATCATTGGGAGCTTTGCCGAACAGCACCAGCATGGCCGAAATCAATTCAGGAAAAGATAGGGTATCGGCTAGAAAGCCCGACCACTGAGGTCTTGAGAGGCTGAAAAAAGTTTGAAAAAACCGATTCAGGCGGGGACTGTTAAAGTCCAGTAAATTTTCCAGGCCAAAGCGATATAAATAATACTTGCGAAGTCTTTCGGCAGGCCAGAGAGCCTGCCAACCGGCCTGCGATAACTGATGCAGAGAGCCCTCTGGCGTTTCTTTCAGGGTTTGGGCAATGGCCCTGGCCAGGGCAGGCCCCCGCCGCAGTAGAGCGCCCATCATATACCCCGAGGCCGGATGAACCATACTCGCCGCCCCGCCAAAGCCTACGACCGGTTGGCCCAGGTCGGGTAGGGGCAGGTTCATGGGGAACAGGCAGCGCTCAACATGGTGAACCTCGGTGACCTCTACCTGGCGATGGGCCAGGCGTTGATACAACCGCTTTTCAAGCACTTCTAACGAAATTGCCGGGCAGTGGGCTAAGGAGGTTTCTTCCACAAAATAGACCCCATCTCCCAGGTCCATGGCATAGAGAAAGGTGGGAGGCTGGGCCCGGGCTTCGGGGGCAAGGTGGTCGTCGCGGTAGTCCATGAACACCATCTGTTGGGGGGTGATGGGGGGGCGAGAAAAGCGCCCGACAATGCCATAGGCAGCCTGGTAGGCCACATCCAAAGACTTTGGCCGCTCAATGAAGGCGGGGTTATGACCGCTGGCGTCGATTACAAGGCGGGCGCGAAGCTGGAGCCCGGTTTCGGTGGTTACGGTTGAGCCGGTCGCGTTGTGGTGAATGTGAATGCCCTTGCCCTGATGCCACTGAACCTGATGGGTCTGGCACTGCTTGAGCCAGTGATGTTGCAGCTGCTGGTTATCAAACAGCCCATATTCCCGCTGCAGGGGCATCAGTTGATGGTTGACATGCACCACACAGTCTTTCCAGCGATGCTTCAGAAAGTGTGTCATGCCCAAGGGTTGGGTTTCATCGACCCAAATTCCGTAGGTATTGGGCCAAGGAGCTGTCGGATCGGTAGCCGCCAGACCCTGCACCTCTAAACCCTCCTGCCCCAGGGCCGCAGCTAACGACAACCCGGCGGGGCCAGCGCCAATGACTAATGCATCCACCATGACCAGGGAAACCCTAAACGTTCTGAAAACCTATATCCTACAGAGCCATTGTATGATCAGGACGGCATTCGCTATGCTGAATCCCTGGCTCCATTGGCTGGAGATTGAGATGGTAAATGCAGGACTTGGCCCATGAACTCTACAACGATGGCAATGGATACGGTCGGCTGGATGGATGGACTACTGGCCGGTTTAGCGGTTCTGATTCTGCTGACGGGGCTATGGATGCTCCTCAGCGGCACTAGCGGCATGGGCAAGTGAAACCGAGGCAGATTTGCGCCAGGTTTTGTAATAGCTCTTGAATTTAGCGGCAACGTATACCGCTGCAATCAGCAGAATTCCCACCGCGGCCCAAAATCGACCCAGGTCCATCCACCAGAGGCACCCCAGACCGCCCGCTACACTATTCAGCACCAGCACATCTATCCGGTCTTGGGGGCCGCAGGCAATAATTGGAGCCTCATCCCCTGGAGCCAAACGAATCGGGGCCAGCAGGTTAAAGCCGATCAGACTACCGAGGATCATCACCAGCCCCCCTCCGAACTGCCCTACCGCTGCCAGGTAAAACCCCAACAGCTGGCCCACAATAGTCGCCCACACCACCCGATAAAAAGCCTGTAGTCGGTGATCTGGGTGGCGTCGCTGTACGGATTGAATTTGTCGGAGATCAGCCCCAGCCATGTGGGCTTGCTCGGGCGCTAACAGCAATAACGCCAGGATCAGCAGCCGACTCGACCAGGAACTGGCCTGAACCAACTGCATCCCCAGACCTACCAGGGCCGGAACAAATAGAGCCGTTGCGATCGCGGCTCTTGTGAAAGATATCCCCATGCTTACTCAACAGGTTCAGAGGTAGAGGCTGTGGCGTAGGCTATCATACCGTCTCTTTACCACCAGGGCCGTGGGCATATACCAGGTCTAGGTCCAGGGTTTATGCCGCATGCCAGGGGACTCCAGGGCTTTAGTAACGGAGGTTGCAAATTCCGAAACCAGACTTCTGTGGCCCTACCTCCGTGGCACAGTGAAGAAGCTTACGAAACGCTGAGCGTTTACCTATTACAAGGATGGTGCGAGGATGAGAACCTACAGAAAACCTCCGACTAAACGATTTGCCGCCGCGATTCTGGCCTCTGCGGTAGTGGCCACAGGCCTTGCCGTAGTCCCCACAATGACCGCCCCCGCCATTGCCCAGGAAGCCACCATGAGAACTCTATCTGTCACTGGTCGGGGCCAGGAGTTTGTGCAAACCACTAAAGCCCAGGTCAGCCTGGGGGTTGAGGTCCAGGGCCAGGATGCCGAAACCGTGCAGCGGCAGGTAGCCGAGCGTTCGGCGGCAGTTGTGGAGTTGCTACGAGCTCGCAACGTAGAAAAGCTGGAGACTACGGGCATTCGGTTATCGCCCCGGTACCGGTATGACAATGGGGAATCGACTGTAGTTGGCTTCGTCGGCAGCAATACGGTCCGCTTTCGGGTAGCCAATGAAGCAGCAGGAGCTTTAATTGATGAAGCCGCCAAGGCTGGCGCAAACCAGATTCAAAACATCAGCTTCATTGCTGAAGATGCTGCCCTGGATGCCGCCCGGCAGGAAGCTCTGCGCCAGGCCGTCTCCGATGCCCAGACCCAGGCCAACACGGTACTGAGTGCCCTCAACCTGGGAGCCCAGGAAATTGTCAGCATCCAAATTGACGGAGCCAATCGCCCCATGCCCGTACCCCTGCCCCAGGCCGCAAACCTGGCCGGGGCTGAAAGCGAGGTCAGCACACCGGTGGTCGGCGGCGAACAAACGGTGCAGGCTCGGGTGACCCTGCAGATTCGGTATTGATTCGGTATCAATTAGACCAGAGCAAAATCGACCAGAGCAAAATCCCAACAGGGCGATCTTCCTCCGGTAATATGTGGAGATGGCTGAACCTATCTCCACCCCCAAAATTCCCCCCCAAGCCTGGAGTCGCCCCCTGGGGCAGGGCTGGGACCACCACTACATTGTCCGTTATGCCAGCAACCTGGATGATGGTCCCTGGCATGGTGCCCCCCTGGGAGGCTTTGGCGCAGGCTGCATTGGTCGCTCGCCGAGGGGAGACTTCAACCTCTGGCATTTGGATGGGGGCGAACATATTTTCCAAACCTTCCCGGCCTGTCAGTTCAGTCTGTTCGAGAAGACTGAAGCTGGCCATACTCAGGCCTTTGCCTTATGTACAGAACCTCCGGAGGACGGGAGTCTTGCTGCCTGGCAATGGTATCCGCAGAAAGAGCGCGAGGGAGCGAGGGAGCAAGGGAGCGGGGGGGAGCGGAAACATAAAACTACCGGTAGCTACCACGCTCTATATCCCCGTAGCTGGTTCACCTACGAGAATGTGTTTCAGGCGCAGGTGACTTGCGAGCAGTTCTCCCCCATCTGGCCTGACAACTACCAGGAAGCCAGCTATCCCGTAGTGGTGTTTGAGTGGACGGCCCACAACCCTACCGATCAGCCGCTGACCCTGAGCCTGATGGCGACCTGGCAGAACCTGGTGGGCTGGTTTACCAACACCCAAAAGTCTTCGGAGGTGCAGCTCCGGGATGACGGCAGTCCTTTCTATGATTACGTTCCGGCCCTGGGTAAGAGCGCAGGCAACTATAATCAGGTGCTGGCCTCTGACGGCATCAAGGGTTGCCTGATGGAGGGGGCCTGGCATCGCGATGGCGCACCCCAGGAAGGCGATGGGCAGTGGTGTCTGGCGACGGTGGAAGATCCCGATGTGGAAATTTCCTATGACCTGAAGTGGGACCCCACCGGCGACGGCCAGGACATCTGGAATTATTTCGGTCGCCTGGGGCGGCTCATGAACCTGTTCGACACCAACCCGGCGGGGCAGGGGGAACAGCTGGGGTGTGCGATCGCCATTCGCTTCACCCTACAACCTGGCGAAACTCGTCAGATTCCCGTGGCTCTCGCCTGGGATTTACCGGTAACAGAATTTGCCGAGGGCGTGCAGGCTTTCCGCCGCTATACCGATTTCTTCGGCACCAGCGGACGCAACGCCAAAGCCATCGCCAAAGCCGCCCTGGAGAACTACAAAACCTGGCAGCAACATATCACCAGCTGGCAGCAGCCCATTCTAAACCGTGCTGACCTGCCCGACTGGTTCAAAATGGCTCTGTTCAACGAACTCTACGACCTGGCCAGTGGCGGTACCCTCTGGAGTGCCGCGACCGAGCAAGACCCTGTGGGGCAGTTCGCCGTGCTGGAATGCCTGGACTACCGCTGGTACGAAAGCCTGGATGTCAGACTGTACGGCGGGTTTGCCACGTTGATTCTTTGGCCAGCATTAGAAAAAGCGGTATTGCGAGCCTTTGCCAGAGCCATTCCCCAGGCCGACGACCGCCAACGGGTAATTGGCTACTACGTCACCATTGGGGCCGAGAGCCCCATGGCGGTACGCAAGAAAAAAGGCGCAACGCCCCACGATTTGGGAGCCCCTAACGAGCATCCCTGGGAGCGCACCAACTACACCAGCTACCAAGACTGCAACCAGTGGAAAGACCTGGGCAGTGACTTTGTGCTGCAGGTCTATCGCGCCTTTAAGTTCACTGGGGAGACTGACCTAGAGTTCCTGCAGACCTGTTGGCCTGCGGTGGTCGAAACTCTGCAATACCTGAAGCTGTTCGACAAAGACGGCGATGGCATACCCGAAAATAGCGGTGCCCCCGACCAGACCTTTGACGACTGGCAGCTCAAGGGCATTAGCGCTTACTGCGGTGGTCTGTGGTTAGCGGCCCTGGAGGCGGCGATTGCCATGGGAGACCTCCTCTCTGCTGCGAAAATGGCCCCCGGCAACACTCCCATACTGCTGACTCAGTATCGCCGCTGGTTAGATAACGGCCTCAAAGCTTACCATCCCAAACTGTGGAATGGACGCTATTACCGACTGGATACGGGTAGCAACTCCCAGGTAGTCATGGCCGATCAGCTTTGCGGTCAGTTTTTTGCCCGTCTGCTAGGTCTTCCCGATTTAGTGGAAGCAGAGCATATTCAATCTGCCCTAGGGGCCATTTACGAAGCCTGCTTTGAGAAATTCAACCACTACGCCCAGACCCGCCTAAAACCCCAGCAGCAAAAGTTTGAAGGGGCACAAACCGGCAGCTTTAGCGCCGCTACTAGCCGCCAACCGATTGGGGCCGCGAATGGGGTGTTGCCCGATGGTTCCCCCGAAGACCCAGACGGCACCCACCAGCTGGAAGTATGGACGGGAATTAACTTTGGCCTGGCCGCTTTTATGGCCCAAATGGGCAAGCCTGACCAGGCCATGGCCATCACTGAAGCCGTAGTGCGTCAAATTTATGACTACGGCCTACAATTTCGCACCCCAGAAGCCATTACCGCCCTGGGTACCTTTCGAGCCTGCCACTACATGCGTCCCCTGGCCATTTGGGGGTTGTACTATTTGCTGACTTAACCAGGTCTGGGGTAATCTTCCGGAATTTATCAGCGTTTTCTCAGATACGCCTGCTAACGTCGGCAATAGAAACCTTGTTCAAGTCCAGGATTGACGTTTTTCCTGCGAGAAACCTACAGATTTTGAGCTGGACTTGGTATAGATAATTCTCTGGAAGCATTTCCCTGGCTCAATGGCGCGCTCTTGGTCTACCCAACTCAAAGACAAGTTAGTCCATAACTCTATGCAAACCCGGTTAACCGCCGGAGTAGTGCTCACTGCATTGATGGGGATAGGCAGTATGGCCCTCTGGATGGGTTGGCGTATGCAGCACATTTTGCTAGAAAGTCACCGTCAGCGGACAACCCTGGTCGCAGATCGCTTTCGCGAAGACGTGGCCCATTACACCACCATGATGCCCACCGATGAGGCCATGCAAAAGGTGATTAACCACCGCACCAGCGGCGATCTGGCCATTTGGATTAAAACTACCGACGGTGGTTTAGCGGCTCAATCTGAAACCTTGAACATGGGCTCCTGGCAGCAGGCCGGCATTACCCCCGTTTTGATGGATAATGCCATTACTTCGGGGCTGTCGATTGTCCCTATTGCAGACTGGCACCTGGTAGTGTGCGCCCAAAAGCTCAACCTGGCTCCCTGGCCAGACAGCACTCTCTACATTGCCGCCGATATTACCGCCGAATACCGCAGCATGGAAAAGCTGTTGCGTACACTGCTGTTCACCACCCTGTTGATTGTGACATTGATGGCTATTGCGGTAGCGATCTACATTCGACAGGCCCTACAGCCCATCCGCCAGCTCAACCGCAACGCTAGCGCAGTGACAGCTGATACCCTGGCCCAGCATCACCTCGATGCAACCCCCGCCCCCCAGGAACTGCAGGAACTTGTGCGCACCTATAACCTGATGCTGCGGCGGTTATCCACCGCCTGGGAACAGCAAAAGCGGTTCGTTAACGATTTGTCCCATGAGCTGCGCACCCCCCTGAGTGTGGTGCAGGGCTACCTCGACAGCACTCTACGCCGGGGGCAGAACCTGACATTGCCCCAGCGGGAAGGGTTAGAAGTGGCGGCTACTGAAACCAACCGCACCATTCGTCTGCTAGAACAACTGCTGCAGCTGGCCCGTCTGGACAGTGGCCAGCTGCCGTTGACCATGGCGGCAGTAGATTTGGAAACCCTGGCCAGAGAAGCCATCTCCATGGCCGAAGCCGATTATTTAGAAACCCTGTCAACGCCATCGAGAATCAGGCTTCAGCCGGCTGAGTCCCCCATAGTTGTGAAAGCTGACGAAGAAAAACTGTGTACCGTTCTCATAGAACTTTTAGATAACTCCCTGCGATACTCAACTCCCGGCTCTCCGATTTATGTGCAATTGTCTCAACAACAGGGTTGGGCTATGGTTCACGTCAAAGATGAAGGGGCAGGCATTCCGTTGGGCTGTCAACCCCACCTGTTCGATCCCTTTTATCGCACCGACGCAAACCGCTCTCGCAGCAAGGGCGGTACTGGTCTGGGCCTGACCCTGGTGCGGTCTATCGTTGAAGCCATGGGAGGAGAGGTGAGCTTACAATCTGTGCCAGGGCAGGGCAGTGTATTTACCATTCGTCTACCCCTTTAGGAGGTCCCCATGAGCCCCCGTATTTTACTGGTCGAAGATGAAGACAAACTGGCCAAGTTTGTGCAACTGGAACTGTCCTATGAAGGCTACGACGTTGAGGTGGCCAACGATGGTTTGACCGGCCTTATGACCGCCCGAGATAAAGATCCAGATTTGATTATTCTTGACTGGATGATGCCCGGCCTCACGGGCGTAGAGGTTTGCCGTCGCCTGCGCCAGACCGGCAGCCAGACCCCCATTATTCTGCTAACGGCGAAAGATGAAGTCAAAGACCGGGTGGAAGGGCTGGATGCCGGGGCAGATGACTATGTAGTAAAACCCTTCAGCATTGAAGAACTGCTGGCCCGCGTGCGCGCCCACCTGCGCCGCAACGAACCCCAGGAAGCTGACATGCTGGTATTCGGCGACCTCACCCTGAACCGCAAGACCCGCCAAATTACCCGAGGCAAGCGGGACATTGAGCTGACCGCCAAAGAGTTTGACCTGCTGGAGTATTTAATGACCAACCCCAAGCAGGTGCTGACCCGCGATCGCATCCTGGAAGAAGTCTGGGGCTACGACTTTATGGGAGATTCCAACATTATTGAAGTCTATATCCGCTACCTGCGCCTAAAGCTGGAGGCAGAAGGAGAGAAGCGTTTAATTCAGACCGTGCGAGGGGTGGGCTACGTCCTCAGAGATTAGTAACGCAATGTGCAGTTAAATACTCGAATGTGGTTCACCTTTATTTTGAAAAGATATCCCAAAGCCAGGGTGAACCCTGGCAAAAATAAACCCTCCGGCTGACGGTCCGAAGGGTTAAAAAGTTTCGAGTAATTGATTATGCGCGGTAAGAGAGAGTTCTAAGCCGGAAACTACCCTGGGGAGAGGATTGCCTAAAAATTTTAGGAACCTCTGGGGTAAGTCGGGTTTTAACTGTCAGCCAGCCAAACTGACACCAGAACCACCTGCCCTTAAGCTTTCCGTGAATAGTACTCAACCACCAGCAGTTCGTTGATGTTGAGGGCAACCCATTCCCGCTCAATGACACCATTGACCTTAGCGGTGAGCTTGGCCTTATCCAACTCCAGGTGGCTGGGAACATTGGCCAAGCCGGGGAATTGCAGGTTGTTTTCCACCAGCTTTTTGGAGGCATCCCGGTCACGGACGGTAATCACATCTCCGGGGCGACACTGGTAGCTGGGAATGGTAACAGGGCGACCATTCACGCAAATATGACCATGGTTCACCAACTGTCGGGCACCGGGGATAGTCGGCCCAAAACCAAGGCGAAACACAGTATTATCCAGCCGCATTTCCATCAGCTGCAGCAGCACCTGCCCGGTAGAACCACCAGCCCGACGGGCTTTTTTCACGTAGCGCAGCAGCTGCTTTTCGCTTAAGCCGTAGTTAAAGCGCAGCTTTTGCTTCTCTTCCAAACGCACCGCGTATTCAGACTTTTTCTTGCGGGCCTGGCCATGTTGCCCGGGGGGATAGGCCTTGCGGGGGGTTTTGCGAGATAAACCCGGCAGTTCCCCTAACCGGCGCACTACCCGCAGGCGGGCACCTCTATATCGCGACATACTCGTTTACTCTCCAAACAGATCCAAAGTAATTAGGGCTTTATCGCCAAAGATTACTATTCTATCTGTTGACTGCCTGTAGATCAAGAACTGATATCGAAATATCGAAATGCAGCAATTCTCGGCATGGGTTATTGATGCGGCTAATCTTCTAGCTGCACCCGGCCCATGCGGATAGAGTCAAAAACTTGATTGATCTGGTTGCGTTCCGCCGCGGATAGAGAGGTATCGCAGAACATGGCGGTGGTTAGCGCCAGGTGGTCACGGCGGGCTAGAACTCCATTCTTAAGGGCGCTGTCTAAAACCTGGTGAAGATTAAACTGCGACTCTTTCTGGACCGATGACACCATGGTAAGAATTCCTTTTGGAAGTGACGTGTGCAGGAACAAAACCCTTTTTAGAGAGGGCTTTTGAACAAGATGTGCTCTTGATTACCTTTGCTTAAAGTATGCCCAACCCCCTGACGGCCAAGACACAGGGCGAGTGAAACCTTGATGAAAGCCGGTAAAGCTTCGGACAAGGCAGGCCATCTCGAACCAACCAGCACTAATACCAAGTCCAGCTCGAAAACCGTAGCTTTCCCTTAGGCAAAACTCCACTGCTGGACCGGGACAGGTTTATGTCCATTCAAGCGAAAGCTCAGCCCCCAAACGCGAGGGCAATTACGGAACTTACACCGCCGACATGGGGCTGCGACCTGCTTGTTCAACGGCATTTCCCCTTGAGGCACCTTGTCGAATCACCGGAATTTCCTCAAGATGAAAGTGATTTGCACAATTGCCCCATGGACATTTATCGCGTTCCGGCCTTTCAAGACAACTACATTTTTGTTATCTACGACCCTGACCAGCAGACTGCCGCTGTAGTGGACCCTGGTGATGCCGGGCCAGTTTTAGCTCACCTGCAGGATCTGGGGGCAGAACTGACGGTCATTTTCAATACCCATCACCACCTGGACCATGTCGGCGGCAACCAGCAGCTACTGCGCCACTTTCCTGAGGCGGTCGTCTACGGCGGTGAGCAAGACCGGGGCAGAATTCCCGGTCAGCAAGTGTTCCTGCAAGAAGGAGATGAGGTTACGTTTGCCGGGCGCACCGCCAAAGTTTTCTTTGTGCCAGGCCATACGCGGGCGCACATTGCTTACTACTTTGGCCCCACCGAAGCTGACAACTGGGGGGACTTGTTTTGTGGCGATACTCTGTTTGCGGGAGGCTGTGGTCGTCTGTTTGAAGGCACTCCCGAACAAATGGTCACTTCTCTGGGCAAGCTGCGCCAATTGCCAGACCGCACGCGGGTCTGGTGTGCCCATGAGTACACATTGAAAAATCTAAGGTTTGCCATAACCGTAGACCCCAATAATGTCGCCTTACAGCAGCGATTAGAAGCTGTCAACGAAGCCCGTTCCCAAGGCCAGGCAACAGTTCCAGCAGATCTTGCTTTAGAAAAACAAACCAATCCATTTCTGCGGTGGGACCATCCAGAACTGCAAAAGGCCGTTGCGGCCAGGTCCCCCGTACAAACCTTTGCTCGCCTGCGGGGCAAGAAAGATATGTTCTAAACCTTTGCCGCTAAAATACCTACAGCGCAGTTAAGGAGCAAAACTGGTCATGATGCTCAAGTCTACGACCCGCCATGTCCATATCTTTACCGCCACAGTAGAGAACAACGAACTTGTTCCCTGTGACGACAAACTTACTCTAGATATTGATCCCGACAACGAGTTCAACTGGTCTGACGACGCCATCAAGTCGGTCTACGAGGAGTTTGATCGCCTGGTAGATGCCGCGGACGGTGAAGACCTGACCGACTACAATTTGCGACGCATTGGTTCTGATTTAGAGCATTTCATTCGCAAGCTTTTGCAACAGGGGGCGATTAGCTATAACCTCAAGAGCCGCGCCCTCAACTACAGCATGGGCTTACCCCAGGTAGTAGCTGACGAGGCTAAAACCTCCTAGGGCACCGTCAGGGCTGAATTATGCAGGGCTGAAGTATAAGGTTGGGCGTGGTATGGAGTTTACGTTTGTTCTACAGCCTGATAGAGCATTCGCTGGGCTGCAATAACCCGTTCCAGCTGTTTTAAACCTTGTCCAAGTCCAAAAGTGGGCTTTTCCTTAGGGAAAACTACATATTTCGAGCTGGACTTGGTATGGCTGGACTTGGTATAGCTGCACTGTGGTGCCGTCTGGATATGTTAAATTTCAACCCCTCCTGGTTTGTCTATGGTGTCGTCTGGATGCGTTAATATCCTTCATATCCGTCGAGCTAGGCATTCAGGACTGTGATCCAATGCTCCAATCCCCAATGCCGAGCCCTTTCACCGCTGTCGGCTAGTCGTTGCCAGACCTGTAAAACACCGTTACAACATCGGTTTTTGCTGGCGGTAGGTGATAGTGCCCTAAATTTCAGTCCGGGTTCTCTGGTGGCCGATCGGTATTGGGTCTGGTCTCCTGAAATTTGGCTGGATACCCATCCTGAAGTCCCGGTGACTCCCCTGGAGGTTTTGCCGCGATTTGTGGTGCCCTATCTGCGGCTATCGACGCTGCCCCATCACATTTCGCGACCGTTTGCCCTGCTTTCGTCTGAGGATGGAGTCGGGACAGAGCCAGTACTGCTGCTGGATGCCGCTCCCATCGGTAGCCGCCTGACCGAGCAGGGTGAGGTCGAACCGTTTCTGTTGCCAACACTGGATGCAGCCTGGGCAGAGGGTTCGGCGCTGCAACAGCTGAACTGGCTGAGGCAGGTTGCTCAACTTTGGGACCCCCTGGCCCAGGAGCAGGTGGCAGCAACCCTGCTGCAAATCGATACGCTGAGGGTAGATCATGCCCTGCTGCGGATTGCTCACCTCACCTTTGATGTACACCTCGAGCAGACCGTCACGCTGAAGGCCCTGGGGCATCGGTGGGAATCTTTACTGCCCCACGCCCAGGCAGAAGTGCGCCCCTATCTGGAGGCATTGGTCAGCGCGTTGAATGCCCAAGACATCGCTTCGGGGCATGGGCTGGTGGCCGAGTTAGATCAGGCCGTGCGCACCCTGGGGACCGAGCTTTCCGTAGTGGTTGATTGGGTGGCCTACACCGATCAGGGGCCAGAACGTTCCCGCAATGAAGATGCCTGCCACCCCGAGGGACAGTTGCACCAGGTTCAGTTGATCGGGCATGAAAGCTCAGAGGTTCCGCTGCTGCTGGTATGTGACGGCATTGGCGGCCATGAACAGGGCAATGTCGCTTCTGAAACGGCCATCAAAATCCTGCTAGAGGAACTGCAGCCCCTGGGGGATACCCCTGCCCCCCATCCCCGATGGGTAGAGGAGCAGATTTATCGGGCCTTAGCCCTGGCCAATGACGCCATTGACGCCCGCAATAATAGCGAAAACCGCGCGGCCCGAGCCCGCATGGGCACTACGGTGGTTCTGGCGCTGGTGCATTTCCCTTACGTTTCCATTGCTCACCTGGGGGATAGTCGGGCCTATCGCATTAGCGATCGCACCTGCTACCAGATCACCCTCGATGATGACATTGCCTCCCGCGAGACCCGTCTGGGCTACGCCCTGTACTCAGAAGCCCTGCAGGTGCCTAGCGGTGGAGCGCTGATCCAGGCCCTCGGTATTGGCGATTCGGCTCAGCTTTTTCCCACCGTGCATCACCTGCTGATCGAGGATCCGATGGTCTTGCTGCTGTGCTCCGATGGTCTCAGCGACTATGACCGGGTTGAATTACTCTGGCAACATTACCTGTCGCCACTGGTTTCGCCATCCCAAACTGGAGAACTACAGGCCACGGGGCAGACACTCATTCAGCTTGCTAATCAGCTCAATGGCCATGACAACGTCACCGTTGGCCTGTTGCGGTTTGCGCCTAAAGTATCTGCGTACACTGCTCTCCCGGGAGAATTGTATCGCCCAGCGCCCGATTCTCCCCCTGCCGATGCCAATGTCATTCTCCCCCTGATGCCCCCCGAGGCAACGGTACCCCAGCCAGACATCGCCTCCTTCGAGACTAAAAAACCTCGTGCCATCTGGCCCCTGGTGCTGGGGGCAACAGCTTTAGCAGCTCTGGCCATAGGCCTTGCGGCATGGCTACAACACCTCCGGCAGCCCCAGGCTGTAGCTGTACCCTCCCTGACATTGCCCCTGGCTCTGGCCAGGGATCAGGCCAGCAGCCTGGAGGCTATGATCTGGGTTACCCAGGATGCAGGGGACGTGGGAAGCTTCTGGCAGGCCGGCTATGCTACGTCCTTGCGTAGCCCTCAACCGCTGGCCCTGGAGCGCAGTCCAGCCACATCTGAGTTGGATAATAACGGCCCTGGGAAACAATCTACTGCAGACGATCCAGACTCTCCACCGCCGGCCTGGGTGGCTACAGGCAGTATTCTTAAAGTAGTCAACCGTCGAACAACGGCAGACCAAACCGACTGGGTGCGTTTAGAAGTCTGTTCCATACCTTCGGGGGGCTCCCTCAACCAGGTGCCCCAGGAAACCGACGCAGCCATGCCATTGATGACGAATGAATCTGAGTTAAACCGCCGCCTGGCCTCTCCCGGTCAGTCAGGTTGGGTTCTGGAACGCAGTCTGTATCTTGCGGCAACGCCCGTCTCTCAACTGACCGAAACCCAGCGGGGAACCTGCACTCCTTAGGGAATTTTTCAGCGACCTGCTCTTGTTCTAGCCCTGCCATGCCTTTGTCTGATTCTCTGACTCTTACCATTGCCATAGACCGACTCAGCCAATCTGACCCCAACCACTATGCCATTTGGGTCTTGGAGTGTCCCTTCCCGGGTGGCTATACCCACTCTGACCGGGTCTGGAACAATACCATTGATAACGTGTGGAGCAGCTGGCAGCAGTTTTTCTCCCTGCGGGAAGTGCCCAGGGTACCCCATGTGCCCTCGGCCTACGTGCCTCAGTTCTTGCTCGATGACTGGTTAGAGCAGGTTGCCCCCAAGGCAGAGGGGGCAGGCTATACCGGGCGGCTGATGCAGGGGCTGGGCGTTACCCTGTGGGACTGGCTATTTGATGGCCCGATTCGTCAGAGTCTGGAGCGCAGCCTGGGTATTGCCATGGGCCAGGACCAACCCCTGCATCTTAAATTAGAAATTCGATCCCCGGAACTGATTGCCATCCCCTGGGAAATTATGCAGCCCCAGCCCGGACGACCAGCGGTTTCTGTGGACCCAAACTTTCACTTCAGCCGTACCAATAGCGTAGTCGATCCCCTTAACCCTACCGCTCCAGACACCTCGCTGCGAATCCTGCTGGTTTTAGGGCAGGATGACGTCGGTCAATCCCGCTCTTCCCAGACCGGGGAAGCCGAGCTACAGCTGCCCCAGGAGGCCGAAGCGTTAAAGCGTTTGCTCGAGCGCAGTGCCTCCCAGCTTAGTGTCGGCGGCCCGGTCCAGGCGGTGTGCCAGGTCCAAACCCTGGTGGAACCCGATCCCCAAACCCTGGTAACAACCCTGGAAGGGGGGCAGTTTAACGTTTTCTTTTATGCCGGCCACGGCATTCCCGCTCCGGACGGAGGGCAGCTGTTTCTCAGGGCAGACTGCACCATGGGCGGCACCGAACTGGCCCAGGTATTGACCCGCTGCCAGATTCGGTTGGCGGTATTTAACACCTGCTGGGGGGCCCAACCCGACCGCCAACAAGACGCTGTCATCCCGCGCAGCAGCCTGGCGGAAGTTTTGCTGCACCATGGCTTACCCGCTGTTCTGGCCATGCGAGAATCTATTGCCGATGACGAAGCCCTCAGCTTTATCCAAGCCTTTGCCCAGGGGCTAGCCCGACGGCAGCGGGTCACCCAGGCGGTGGCCGTTGCTCGCCAGCAATTGGTCACTCTGTATCAGTTCAACCATCCGGCCTGGACGCTACCTGTGCTTTACCTGCATCCTCAGTTTGATGGGGAACTGCTCTGTTCGGTGGCGATGGATGTGACCCAAATTCCGGGACAGGCGCTACCTCCCCGGCAAATTGGCGTTTTGCGCTGTTTGGATGATCCCAGCCGCTGCTGGCAGATTCAGGGCGGCACCCTGCGCATTGGGCGACTGCCAGACAATGACCTGGTGATTTCAGAACCCTGGGTGTCAAAGTACCACGCCGAAATCTTTAGCCGTAGCGGGCCGGGTTCTGCCCTGGAGAAGCCCGTCTACTTTTTGAAAGACATGTCCCGGTTTGGGTCTTACTGGTTTGACGGACAGGCCTGGCAATCGGTTCATCGGGAAGAAGTGCCCTTACCATCAGGCTCTCGGGTCAAGTTTGGTACCCTTGAGGGGCAGCTGATGGAATTTACCCTAGAGGGTTATTCACAATCTTGAAGATGGTGTTAAGCGTTTTGGTCAATCTGGCGAGTTGATGCGGAATTGCTTGGAGCGGTTCTGTAGCTATGGGTGTCCATTCATCTACCGTCGGTGCCGTCCGCGTATACACTATGAACCAACAGCTCCACCAAGTTGCCCAGTCGTTTGAAGTACCTATGTCTGCCGAACAGGATCTCCTCGCCAGTATTTTTGCCTCTGGTCAACCCTATCCCTGGGAACCCCTCAGCCCCGACGGAGAGGCCCATCTGAATCATCTAGAGTCGCAGCTGGACGACGACCCTGAGGTTGATGAGGTCATTACCGCCGGTTGGCACCGCGTTTCATCCCTACTGGAAACGCAGTGGGCCAGCGTTGAGACCGCCACCCCAGAACGATTATTGAACGCCCTCAAGGCCCGATTTCAGGAGCGGATGCCCGACGATGCCCTGGGCACCCTTGCCGCTGCTGCCGCTCGACTGGTGCAGAGTGGACGCCCGATGGCAGAACAGCTGGTCGAAACAGCGAAAGCTATTCTGCCTGATTGGGAGACCGGTGACCTGGTGGTTATGGCTCGCCCCCTGGCCTACTCCCTGCGGGATGGGCGGGGCGAAGTTTTAGATCTAACCCTACGTTCCATACCCCAGGCCCAATGGGAGTCTCTTTCGGAGCTTGAAAAGGCTCGCCTGAGTTTAGCCATTGCCTCGGTGGCGCTGACAATGGCCAAGGAAGAAGGTTAATCGTAAATTCGTTTAGATGGCATGCCCTCAGGCAAAAGTTTGTCAAACTGCTGGGGATTTCCAAAAATCATTCTAAGGACATTGCGATCGCGGTTAAAAATGGGCACATTGAAAGGCAAGGACTCCAGCTTTCCATTCTGTGAACAGTCGTAACCTTTTCTTAATGTTTCCATGACAGCTTGAAGATGGAAAGGCAATCATGGAACCTGGCGCTACCCCCTTTGCCCCATGGGACATCATGTGCACAACTGGTTTTTGAAGCAGCAGGCTCGCTACCGCTACCGTCGAGCCCTTGCTCAGGTGCGCAAAGGAAACCTGGGGGTTGCCCTGGAGACCCTACCCAATGCGTTAGATCATCACCCCTACCCTGCCGATATTCATGTCACCCTGGGCAAAACCCACTGGCAGGCCGGTCAACCGGATGCAGCCTTAGACCACTTTAGCCGGGCGATCGCAGAAGACCCAACCAATGTTAAGGCCTACGGCAATCGGGGGCTGTTGCACTACCAGCGGGGGGAAGCCAGTCAGGCCCTGGAAGACTGGAACCGAGCGCTGGAGCACCAGCCCGGCAACGCGTTGATTCACTACAACCGTGGACTGCTCTATCTGCATCAGAAGCAATACCCGGAAGCCCTGACCGATTTTGACCAGGCCATTGTCGCTAATCCCAATATGGCTGAAGCTTACCTGCACCGGGGCGACCTGCGGGAGCACCTGGGAGACTGGGCCGGGGCCGTTCACGACTGGGAGCTGGCCCTGTGCAATGATCTCAACCTAGCTCCGGCCCGCAACAAACTGCAGGAAGCCAAAAAGGCCTACCGCGACTACGATCTTTCCCGCCGCCTGAAAGGGGGGCTGGAGTTTGAGCAGGTAGAAGTAGAAGCCGAACAGCAGGGGGACGAAATTCAGATCGACATCTATCGGCCCCTGGGCGTGGGGATCAACTACTTTTCCCTGCCGAATCAGGTACGGGCGTTGCTGGCTAACTGGCAAATTTTAGGCGTACGGCGATTCCACATCACCGCCCGGGTAACGAACCAGGATGTGGTGGAATGGCAGGGCAGCTATGCCCTCTACCAGGGGCAGCCCTGTCCCCCTGCCCGCTGGCGTTCGGTACTGCTGACGGCCTTTTTAATATTTCCGCCCCTGGGCATACCGGCCCTGGTCTACGCCATTAACCTGAAACAGGCCTACCGCCGGGGAGACTATCTGACGGCGCTGCGGGCTTCCCGTACCATTCAGGCACTCTGTCGGGCCGGAGGCGTGATGACTCTGACTCTGATCACCTTGCTCACGGGATATTTAGGAATTCAGCAAGCCTATGACTGGCTCACTTCCCAGGCGGAAGCATCCCAATTAGAAAACAATCCTTCGGTGAAGACTCAAAAAGATTTCAGGCTTGATGACTAGCGACTAACTCGGGGAGGTCCATCACCTCGTATTTCTCGAAGGGCTGGTGAATCCAGGGATTATCTTCTAAATACACCACGTGGTAATCGGGTTTAATGATGGTGTGGGCCTTGTGCCAGAGAACGGCGGTTCGTAGGTCATCAATATAGAACCCGTACTTGCTGTGCAGCCAGGCAATAGACTTTTTCAGGCTGTGGCCCGAATCCACCAGGTCGTCTACCAGCAGGACGTGATTGCCCAGGTTGGGGGTGGTCATGCTGAGGTCGCGGGAAAAGGTGATGGAACCCCGCGTGCGACCGTCGGCACCTCCGTAAGACGAGGTGGAAAGAATCGCCAGAGGCACATCAAACAGACGACACAAAATGTCTCCAATGCGCAAGCCCCCTTTGGCCAGACAGACAATCTGGTTGAACTTCCAGCCAGATTCGTAGATTTGAATGGCAAGCTTTTCAATATCTTGATGGTAATCTTCCCAGCTTACGTAATAATCCGCCATGGACGCCGCCACCAGACACAACAGTTTGAATAGTTTATGTAAGGGGAAATATACCAAGTTCAACTGGGCATCTGCAGCTTTTTTCCGGAATTTTCTGCCTTTATCCGTAGACCCCAGGGTTCTTTGCCCAAGCATAATACAAGAACTTTACCCCGGCAGAATCCTGGGGGCTGGTCGGGCTGTATTTTGCAGCAGCTAAGTTGTCTTACCCGGAAAAGGATTTAATACACTGAGGAACGCCAATGTTCTGTTGTTCATGAGTATCCCCAATGGCCCATTTATCGACCTCTGACTCCTCCGGCAAGTCTCCCCCTGAACCATTTTCGCTGGGGGGCAAAGTAGCCTTTGGCATGGGCGACATGGGGGCGGGTCTTACGGCTAACCTGATTGCCTTTTCCTTTCTGATTTTCCTGACCAGTGCCGCTGGTATGCGACCTGGCGTGGCGGGGTTGGTACTGGCCGTGGGCAAAGTGTGGGATGCCGTGAATGATCCCATCGTGGGCTACCTGAGCGATCGCACCGAAACCCGCTGGGGTCGTCGCTACCCCTGGATAGTGGCCGGAGCCATCCCCTTCGGCATAACGTTTTTTCTCATGTGGATTGTTCCCGGCATTAGCAGCCAGACAGGTCTGTTCTGGTACTACGTGCTGATATCGGTGGCATTTCAGGTGTTTTACACCATGGTCAACCTGCCCTACACTACCCTGACCGCAGAGTTGACCAAGGACTACGACGAACGAACGGAGCTAACGGCGTTTCGGCTAGGATCGTCGCTGTTTGGGGCAATTTTGGCCCTGGCCCTGGGGTTAGTAGTCTCCCAATTGATTGCAGATGTGCGCCAGCAGTATCTGGTGCTGGGGGCGCTCTGTAGCGTGGTTTCCGTTCTACCCCTGATCTGGTGCGTGTTGGGTACCTATCCCTATGCTAAACAGCGGGGAGCCCTCGGGCCAGCGACCAATCCTGACGCTGCCCAATCCCTTACTTTTTTCCAGCAGTTGAAGATTGTCTTCACCAATCGCGCCTTTCTGTTTGTAGTGGGAATTTATCTCTTTGCCTGGCTGGCGTTGCAGGTGACTGCCAGCATCATCCCCTTCTACACGACTTTTTGGATGGGGTTAGATTCCTACTTCCTGGCTGCCCTGCTGGTGCAGGGAATGGCCATCTTTATGATGTATTTTGTCAACCGGATCAGCCGTCGCCTGGGCAAGCAGGAAATGTTCTACATCGGCATCGGCACCTGGATTATTGCCCAACTGGCCCTGTTTTTTGTGCAACCAGGACAAACCGCTTTCCTCTATCTCCTCTGCATTGTTGTTAGCTTTGGCGTCGCCACTGCCTATGTGGTGCCCTGGGCCATGCTGCCAGACGTGATTGAACTGGATGAACTGCAAACCGGCCAGCGGCGTGAGGGCGTGTTCTACGCTTTTATGACCCTGCTGCAAAAAGTCGGCCTGGCGGGAGGTCTGTTTTTAGTCGGAGTGGCTCTGGAATATTCCGGCTTTGTGTCTGAAGCTCCCCAGCAGCCCGATTCGGCTCTGCTTGCCATCCGTACTTTCATTGGTCCAGTGCCCATGGTGCTGTTGATTTGTGCAGTCATTCTGGCAAAGTTTTACCCCATTACCCGGCAGATGCACGAGGAAATTTTATTGAGGCTGTCAGAGCAGGGCAATCGGGGAGAGAGTGATCAGGCTTAATTTATCGAGGGCTGAGGTGGATGGTATTTCAACCTTGTCCAGGTCCAGAAGTGGAGTTTTGCTTCAGGGAAAGCTACAGTTTTCGAGCTGGACTTGGTATAGGAATAGCTTTTGCTGACAGTGGCAGGCCAATTACCAGGGCAAAATCTCATTGACTGACAAAAGTTGTACGCCCTCACCCCCAACCCCTCTCCCAGAGGGCGAGGGGAGCCGATCAATCCTCCAGTTCCCTGCTTGAATTTTCAATTTTGCCTTTTGAACTACTATCAAGGATTCCCCTCAAAAGCACTCCCAAACCTCAGCGAAGCTCATTCCTGCTAAGGTAGCAATAAAATTGCCTCCGACCATAAACGCACTGCTATGAGCAGCTCAATCACTCCCACTCCATGACCCAGGCTAAATCTAAAATTTCTACCTTTGCTGACTATCTGGCCTACGACGACGGTACTGATAGCCGCTACGAATTGACCTATGGAGAGCTAGTCGAGGTGCCGTCAGAATCTGACGAGAATGTTTTAATCTCCCGTGCCCTCGATCGAGTGTTTTCAGAAATAGTCGGCTTTCGACGAGTTAGAACCTATCAACTTGCCATTGAACTACCCGGGCAACCAAAGAATCGCTATCCCGATGTCACCGTGCTCAGGACAGAGCATTTGGAGCAACTGCGGTCCCTGGGGAAATCAGCCATCACGTTGGATATGGCTCCTCCCCTGCTGGTGGTTGAAGTCGTTAGTCCTGGGCCAGACAACCGTCGTCGCGACTATCTTGATAAGCGCAATCAATACGAATGGCGTGGCATTCCTGAATACTGGCTCGTCGATCCCCAAGACAGTTGTATAACAGTGCTGTCTATGGTTGACGGGAGTTATGTTGAAACTATTTTCGATCAAAGTCAGACCATTGTTTCACCTACTTTTGCTGAGTTAGCGCTGACTGTAAAAGAAATATTGTCAGCCTTGAATGACTGAGAAAATAGGCTTTGATTGTTGTGAAAGGCAGCAAAATTACTGCAGGAATTTTGACCTTTCCCGTTTGAATGAAATTTGCCTTTTACTTCAGGGGGTAGGCAAGGCACTCTACTGCTGCTAAACCACCGCCGCTTCTGTCGACTCACGCCTTGAAACATCAACGATGGGTGTGTTTTCCAGGACTCGTCTGACCGTGGTCGTCATCCGCTCTGACTCAATTTGATTCATAAAGGTGGAATAGGTCAGCAGCGCCAGCAGGTACCGGGGGTCGCTAATCCACGGTGGCACAAAGCGAGGCAATTGACACAACCCGACCGAGGCCAGCTCTGCCAGGGCGGGCAGGTCCGCAAAGTCTAGCTTGCCGCAGAACAACAGCAGCAGACAATCGGCCCGACCCACGCTGAAGATGGCACGAATCACCGCACCGATCTGCAATAGCCCGTACAGATACACCACATCTTTCGTGAACGGGGCACCGCCCGTTATCACGCCACCCCGAAAGACTCGTCGAGTACTTTCAAAAGACTGATCAGGATTGTCTGTGCGCTCCAGAAAATACCGATAGACCTGCAAAAAGTCGGCTCCTTCAACCGCCATTTGAATGGCAAAGACCCGATCTGCCAATCGCTGCAGGCGATTCAGCTCAATGGTGCCGCTGATAATTTCGGCAAACACCGCCAGTCCCTCCTGGGTGCGCGTAGTACCAGGGTGCCCTGCCGCCAGAATCGGTAAATCCTTTTGATCTTTGCCATTCAGTGAAGTCGCAACGTGGATGTAGGCTTCATGGTTCAGGAGTTGCGCCGCATCCCGATCGGTGAAGCGGGCATCGCGTCGAATGCGAATGCGACTGGCAGAGGCCAGGGCATTGGCCGATAGGCTATCCACTAACTCAATTGCCGGAGCGGCATCCCCAAAGTGGCGGCTTACGGCTGTCGTGATGTCCTGAGCCACGGCTTCTGCCCCGTGGTATTCCGGCGCGGAATCATCGCCGATTTTTTACCTATTGCATCCATCAGACACAAACTTTGACACCAGTGCATGAGCAGAGTTCCACTCAGCCCGACCAGCGCATCCGTTTTTCAAAGGCAACGTTGTCGATCCCCTGAGACATTGAGTGAGAAAACCTTTGCCTCTGGAATTGATGCTTTCCAGTGCTTCCCTTCCCTTAATGCTGCGAAATATTTCCCTGTGGGTTACGGCCAATGCCTCATTGACCTACTAAAGCATGATTTAGCTGAGGCCTAACCCACGCTACAGCTCCCAGCCCATTATTTTTGAATTGTCAATTTTGCATTTTGAACTTCCTCACCTACCTCACCCACCCCACCGACATCACCTACCTATCCGCCTTCCCCTTAACCAACTCTTACTGACCACCTTCACAGTCATCCCAGATTATTGAATGATGTAGTAGATGGATAAAGATATCCGCAACGGTGCAGTGGGCCTGCTTCTGATGAGAAATCAGCCTACGCCACGTTTTGTCATCAACCTATAGGACGAAAACACTATGACAAGCTTCCCCATTGACTTGGGCGCGTATAAGAGAATTTCTCTCGATGCGTCTAACCCCCAACTCACCGACGAGCAGCGCGATGCCCTGAAGGCCAACATCGAACTCTGCCGCGATGCCATTGTGTTTTTTACCGCTACGGGAGCCGCCAGGGGCGTTGGTGGCCATACCGGTGGCCCCTACGACACTGTCCCCGAGGTGATGATTCTGGATGCCCTGTTTCGGGGCAATGGCGAAAAGTATGTGCCCATCTTTTTTGATGAGGCCGGTCACCGGGTGGCCACCCAGTACCTGATGGCGGCTCTGAATGGCGACCTGCCTGCCGAGCAGCTGATGAAGTACCGTGTCGCCCATGAAAAGCTGCCCGGCCACCCGGAGTTGGGGTTGACTCCTGGGGTGAAATTCAGCTCCGGTCGTTTGGGGCACATGTGGCCTTACGTCAACGGCGTAGCTCTGGCCAATCCCGGTAAAACCGTTTTCTGTTTGGGGTCTGACGGTGCCCAGCAGGAAGGTGACGATGCCGAGGCGGCCCGGCTGGCGGTGGCGAACCACATCAATGTGAAGCTGCTGATCGATGACAACGATGTCACCATTGCCGGTCATCCTTCCCAGTATCTGGGCGGCTTCAGCGTGAAGAAAACCCTGGAAGGTCACGGCCTGACCGTGCTGGAAGGGGATGGGGAAGACCTGGATGGGCTGTATGCCAACATCTGCAAGGCCATCAACACCCCCGGTCCGGTTGCTGTCATCAACAAGCGCAAGATGGCCGTTGGCATTGAAGGTATTGAAGGTAGCACCCACGGTCATGATGTGATTCCGGTGGATGCCGCTATCAAGTACCTGGAGGCGAAAGGCCGCACCGAAGCTGCCGACATTCTGAAAAACATCGAGAAACCCAAGAACACCTACAGCTTCATGGGATCTTCCGACAAGCTGGGTTCTAACCGCAACGTGTTTGGCGATGCGGTGGTGGAAATCCTCGGTGCGATGGATGAAACTACCCGCAAAAACAGCGTGCTGGTGGTGGATAGCGACCTGGAGGGGTCCTGCGGTCTGGCCCAGATTCGCAAGGCTCATCCCGAAGTCTTCATCAGCGGCGGCATTCAGGAGCGGGGTAACCTCTCGGCGGCGGCTGGTTTCGGCATGGAGAAGGGCAAGCAGGGTATCTTTGCCACCTTCGCTGCCTTTCTGGAAATGTGTATTTCCGAAATCACCATGGCCCGGCTGAACTACTCCAACCTGCTGTGCCACTTCTCCCACTCGGGCATCGACGACATGGCCGACAACACCTGCCACTTCGGCCTCAACAACTTCTTTGCCGACAATGGCCTGGATGACGGCTATGACACCAAGCTCTACTTCCCCGCCGATGCCAACCAGATGAAGGCGGTGGTGAAGAAAGTCTTCAACGACCCCGGTCTGCGGTTCATCTTCTCTACCCGCTCTAAGGTGCCCCTGCTGCTGGATAGCGACGGCAACGAACTCTACGGCGGCGACTACACTTTCACCCCCGGCAAAGATGAAGTGGTGCGGGAGGGTTCCGCGGGCTACATCGTCACCTTCGGCGATTCTGTCTACCGCGCCCTGGATGCGGTGGAACGGCTGAAGCAGGAAGGCATGGATGTGGGCCTGATCAACAAGACCACCCTCAATGTTATCGACGAAGACATGATGGCCAAGGTGGGCAAGGCTCCCTTTGTGCTGGTGACCGAAGCCTTCAACCGTAAGACCGGCCTGGGTAGCCGCTTCGGCTCCTGGCTGCTGGAACGGGGCTACACCCCCAAGTTCGCCTTCATCGGCACCCACGAAGAAGGCTGCGGTGGTCTGTGGGAGCAGTTCCCCCACCAGGGCATTGACCCCGACGGCATCATGGCCAAAGTGAAGGAACTGGCGAAGTAAACGCCGGGTGGGCTCTGCCCACCATCACCGAATTACTGTTCTTCCAATAGATTCGCTCCAAAGGGGATGCAGAACCACTGCGTCCCCTTTTTGAGATCTCACTCGAATCGGTACTGGCATCATAGAGACCTCCGGATAGTCAGTCGCTCATGCATTTGATATTTCAGTGGTCCGAGGGCCTTGCCCAACTCGAAGCAGGCAATTCCCATGGCTAGGGAGATGCGTCCACTACACTGCATCATCCGTAGGAGCCCGCGCCGTGTGGTTGGCCATACCCCGTAAAAAGGCGTTATCCAGGACCTCAATAGTCTTTAAAGCGGCCAGCGGACTCCTCATCCTTTGATCCTTTCGAGCCAAGCTACAGCTACTGAATACACCATCTGCGAGTTTGAAGCCCTGATTCGTAGCAAAGTGGCAAATCTAAATATAAACTTAAGGAAATCGTTCAGGACGAAATCATAGATTTTTGTCTATAGATTTCTTCTGTTCGACATCCTCCAACCTCGAGTGACCCAGTTCCTCTCCCCAGGGCTATGTCTATCACTGGAGAATCTCTGGCAGGTGCTGCCATTGCCGGCGATTTGACCTGCCAACGCTATAGATCCCTGAACATCATGGAGCAGACACCATGAATAAGTTTGACTCAACGAAATTGCCAACCCGATTTAACAACACCAACGATGGCTGGCTCGTGCAGATCTATAACGGCGAACGCCGTCTGCTCTGCGTGCTTGAGTCGTCCCATGCCTGGTCTTTTTTGTTGGGTTGTGGGTTCGGTCTCCTGGTGGCGGTGGTGTGGTTTAACCTCGCTAATCAGAGTCCATCCAGAACATATGAACCGGCAACAACCCCTCCCGAAATGTGGGTTGATTAGCCCTGTCGTTACCGGGACGAGGTGAGTTGTTCAGGAACCAGGTTGTATGGCAGCCAGGTTTTGTAGGGAGACAGGCTAACTACCCTGCAAAGCCTGGACGGCTATCCCCCAGGGGTGATTTTCCCATCCTTATTGATTGCGGACCACCTGAGTTGGTCTTGGCTCAGAACCACGCTGATAGCGATTTACATTGACCAGAGATATGTGGAAAATCACTAACCAAAAGGAAAACTTATAACTTGAATTTGACATTACTCTACCAATCTCGGTTCGGAGGCGTAGAAAACCGTACTTTTCAGGATAGACTTAAGCACATAGAGATTCAGGTCTTGATAGACCAGGGTCTATGGAAGGTGATTTGGCGAAAGAATACTTTCAGCTGCTTTTAGAGAGCCGCCATCTCTGACCCTCTATCAACAAGTTCTTACACAAGGCCTGTGCCCTGGGAGTGAGGCATCTCACCCCTACTCTTAAAAGCTCACTGATCACAGTAATCGCTCCTCATGGGAGGCGGAAGGAGGTTTTTGTGGATTTTCTATCCGAGTTTTTGACGCTCTTCTTGTCGAAGCTGCAGTCCCCGACACTCGGCTTTTTGATCGGGGGTATGGTTCTTGCCGCCCTCAATAGTCGACTGCAAATTCCAGATTCGATTTATAAGTTCATTGTCTTCATGCTGCTCATTAAGGTTGGTTTGAGCGGCGGTATTGCCATCCGCGAGGCCAATCTAGCAGAGATGTTGTTGCCCGCAATTTTCGCTGTGGTTACCGGCATCCTAATCGTCTTTATCGCCCGCACTACCTTAGCCAGAATGCCAGGCGTAAAACCTTTGGATGCCATTGCGACGGGTGGCTTATTTGGTGCTGTTAGTGGCTCGACCCTTGCTGCCGGTATCACGCTGTTGGAAGGACAGGGTATTGAGTATGAGGCCTGGTCTGCCGCTCTGTATCCTTTCATGGATATCCCGGCGCTGGTAACAGCGATCGTTTTAGCAAGCATTTATGCCAGCAAGCAGAAGCGAGAAAAGTATCTCAAAAACGAGGAATATCTCACTAAGCAAGAATACAGCGGTATGCAGCCCGTTCCCGCAGGTGCTGCCGGTGTTTACCCCGGCGAAACAGGTGGTACCGCAGGCGGCTACCCCACGAGCGATCAACGTACCTCTGCCGGTGGTTATTCTGGCGAGGTAGGCGGTTCTGGGGGCGGGGCTTCCAGTGCGTCGGGCGGTTCTCCAAGCGGTCGGGTTAAGATCTGGCCCATTATCAAAGAAAGTCTGCAAGGATCTGCCCTTTCGGCTCTGTTGCTCGGTCTCGCGCTGGGTATTTTTACCAGGCCTGATAGCGTTTACGAAGGCTTCTTCGATCCTCCTTTCCGAGGTCTGCTTTCCATCCTGATGTTGGTCATGGGTATGGAAGCCTGGTCAAGGCTTGGGGAATTGCGCAAAGTGGGGCAATGGTATGCCTTGTACGCCATAATTGCGCCGATACTGCATGGGTTCATTGGCTTTGGCCTCGGCTACGTTGCCCACATCTTGACTGGATTTAGCCCTGGTGGTGTCGTGCTCTTATCCGTTATCGCGGCCTCTAGTTCAGACATCTCTGGACCTCCCACGCTGCGAGCTGGTATTCCTAAGGCCAACCCCTCCGCTTATATCGGCGCTTCAACAGCCGTCGGCACACCAATTGCGATCGCCATATGTATTCCCTTCTTCATCGGGCTGGCCCAGGCAACAATGGGTGGGGGCTAATCCCAAATGATTCGCTATCTGCCGGTGCCCCCCGGCCCGGTACCCATTAGTTCAATACATACATGTTTAAGAAGGAGGTAACCAAAATGGGCAAGCCAGCCAGCATGCTCGTTATCATCACAGAGAAAGTGCTGCTCAAAAAAGTCGTCAAAATCATTGATGAAGCCGGTGCAACCGGTTACACGGTGATGGAGGCTGGCGGTAAAGGCAGTCGCAACGTTCGCTCATCGGGACAACCCAACGTTTCTGACACCCAGGCGAACATCAAAATCGAGGTACTTACCGAAAATCGGGATGTGGCCCTGAAAATTTCAGACAGGCTCGCCCTTGAGTATTTCGACGATTATTCGGGGATTACTTATATTTGTGACGCTGAAGTGTTGTACGCCCACAAGTTCTGTGGCCCCGACGGTTGTTGAATCGAGACAATGCAACCCGAAAAAGCCGGGGTATGCTCCCGGCTTTTTTGTGGCCGTATATCTTGTCTGAGGACCATGGCGGGGTCTGCCACACTGAACCACGTCCATTGACAACGATTGCCTGGGAAGAGTTTTGCAACCTACGGGTTTCTAAAGTGCAGTCAGATGAAGTATTATGAAAACACTATCCTGTCTGCATAAAGCATTGTCATTAATCTATGTACAATACGCTTTAAATCATCATTCTTGATGAGGGTAATGAACTGCTGTACCAAGTCCAGCTCAAAATTTGGGGTTCTCCCTGAAGTTAAACTTCACTTCTGGTCTTGGGCAAAACTTTATTCTGCTGTCGTCGTTTTTCGTCAACGCCAACCCTGAGGTAACTCTCCCGTGTTAGAAGCGTTTGTTTTTGCCGCTATTCTGCTGGGCTTTTTTGGCATCATCCTCAAGGTCAACTTGATGATGAAAATTATCGCAATGGATGTCATGAGCACAGGGGTCGTGGCTTACTACGTACTGGTGGCGTCTCGTAAAGGCATTTTTACCCCCATCTTGACTGAAGGGATCTCTGGAAGCTACGCCGATCCGGTGCCGCAGGCGGTAATTTTGACCGCCATCGTGATTGGCTTCTCGATTCAGGCCCTGATGCTGGTAGGAGTGATGAAGCTAGCAAGAGATAACCCAACCCTGGAATACAGCGAGATCGAGAAGAACTACACCCCATGACAGAGCCACAAACCATGATTACCCTGACCATGATTTGGATGGCCCTGCCGTTTTTCTTGGGGCTGATTATCTATTTACTGCCCCGGCTGGATCGAGTCCTGTCTATGGGGGTGGCGATCGCATCCTTTGCCTACGGCCTCCAGCTCATCCTCGCTGAGTCTCCCATGACCCTGGCTCTGCTTGATAGCTTCGGGGTCACCCTGGGGCTCGATCCCCTCAGCGGGTTCTTCATTCTGACCAATGGCATTGTAACGGCGGCGGTTATTCTCTATTGCTGGTACAGCCAAAAATCCGCCTTTTTCTACACCCAGGTGCTGATGCTCCACGGCAGTGTTAACGCCACCTTCATTTGTGCCGACTTCCTTAGCCTTTATGTAGCCTTAGAAGTCATTAGCATCGCCGCTTTTCTGCTAATTGCCTACCCCCGCACCGATCGTTCTATTTGGGTGGCATTGCGGTACTTATTTATTAGCAATACCGCCATGCTGTTCTACCTGGTAGGCACTGCTATGGTCTACCAGGCCAATAATTCTTTTGCTTTTGCTGGCTTAGAGGCCGCTCCCCCCGAAGCAATAGCGCTGATTTTTGTAGGTTTGCTGACCAAGGGAGGAATCTTTGCTTCAGGCCTATGGTTGCCCCTGACTCACTCCGAGTCTGAAACTCCCGTATCAGCCATGCTGTCTGGGGTAGTGGTGAAGGCGGGGGTGTTTCCCATGGCCAGGCTGGCTCTGATGCTGGACTCCATCGATCCTATCGTTCGCATCTTTGGAGTCGGCACGGCTCTATTAGGGGTTGGTTACGCCGTCTTCGAGAAAGATGCCAAGCGCATGCTGGCCTTTCACACGATTTCCCAGTTAGGCTTTATCCTTGCTGCTCCTGAAGTTGGCGGCTTTTATGCCCTCACCCATGGCCTGGTAAAATCTTCCCTATTCTTGATTTCTGGCTCCTTACCGACCCGCAATTTGAAAGAACTTAAGCACACACCAATTCAAACTCCGGTGTGGATTGCCCTGGTCATAGCCAGCTTCTCAATCTCAGGTTTTCCACTGCTTTCCGGCTTTGGGGCCAAAGTGCTAACCATGAAAAACCTGCTGCCCTGGCAGGTGATTGGTATGAACCTGGCGGCCCTGGGCACGGCCATTTCTTTTGCCAAGTTTATCTTCGTTCCTTTTGGCAGTTCCGAATCTAAGCCCGTAAAACCTGGATTTTGGCCAGCGGTGGGGCTACTGCTGGGGGGGCTGTTCGTTGCCAACGTGGCGTACTACGAAGCCTATACCCTGTCTAATACCATCAAACCCCTGGCCACCATTGCCCTAGGCTGGCTGGCTTACCTGCTGATTTTTCAGCGGACTGTGCTTAAATTACCCCGAGTCGCCGAGCAGTTTGAGCATTTAATTGGCGGCATGACCCTGATGCTAATGGCGTTGTTCTGGATGGTGCTGGCATGATTGGATTTCTCAACATACTGCTGCGGCTGACCATCTGGTTTTTGCTCACCGCTGACCTGAGCCCGGCCAATATTGTTATTGGCGTTTGCGTCACCCTGTTACTGCCCCGGTGCTATACCCGTCGTGGTGCCCTGCGGGACTGGGCACGGGCCTTATGGGAGACTTTAGTGGCCATTCCCCAGGCTTACACAGAGGCTCTGGAAATTATGATTCGTCCCCATACCCGCGAGGAGGTCACCCTGGAGCGAGTCAAACCCCAGCGCACCCCAGGGCTTATTTTTCTCGATATTTTTCTGATTACCTTTACCCCCAAAACCATCGTGCTGAAATACCGCGAAGACGGTTGGTATGAAGTTCATCGGGTACGCCCCGAGAGGGAAGCATGAACCTGATTATGATTGCCATGATTTTGGCGCTGCTCATTCCCATTTACGAAGCCTTTCAGGATGAAGACATCTGGCAGAAAATGCTGGCCTTTGCCAGTATCGCCACCAAGTCTTCCATCATGATCCTGGTGGTTTCTGTATTGCGGGGAGACTGGATGATTGGGGTGGTGGGGGTACTTATTCTCAGCGTCGGTAACGCCGCTCTCATGCTGTTGGCTCACCTACTCAAGCGGATGAACGAACTATGATCGACATCTTGAGCTACACCTGCATTGCCGCAGGCATTGGGTTTTGGTTCTGGGGCACCCTCCCCCTGGTGGGCCATCGGTCGGTGCTGTTTAAGTTACACAGCCTCTCGGTGGCTGACACCCTCGGTTCCATGGCCATTGTGTTTGGCCTGCTGCTGAAAATTCCCAGTCAGTGGCCCCTACTGTTGCTGGCCCTGATTACTCTGGCCATCTGGAATACGGTGTTGGGTTACGTGCTGGCTTATTGTTCTAGTGATAGAGCGTAAAGGATGATGGACGACGCATACCTCTATATCATTACTGCCCTGCTGCCCCTTTCGGCCCTGATGGTGGTGGTGCAGAAAAATCCCTACCATGCCCTGGTTATTCGCGGCATTTTAGGAGCCGTGGCGGCTCTGGTGTATGCCGTGTTGGGGGCTGCCGATGTGGCCCTGACCGAGGCTCTGGTGGGAACCATGCTGGCCATTACGCTCTATGCCGTCGCCGTGCGTTCTTCCCTGAATATGCGGTTGGGCCTACTACAGGAGGATTTAGACGCCCTGGAAGCCCACCCGGCTCTAAACAAAGAATCTTTAACCCCCGAACCCATCGCCGCACTGGCTGACATCAAGACTGCTTCGACCCCGGCCCTGGCAGAGTTGATGGGGCAGCTTCGCCAAATGCTGAAAAAGCGCCATATGCGTTTGGAACTGGTACCCTACCCCACCCTCGAAGCGATGGAAGCGGGGCTGTACGAGCGCGATATCCATGCCATCTGCCAGCTGGCTCCAGCCATAGAGCCCCCAGCCGACTACGGCACGGTGCCCGCCTGCAGCATTAAAACTCGTATTCGTCGCCTGTACGATTTGATGCAGGCCGAATTGCCCATCCTTGCTACTAGCCTGGCCTATGTCAATCCCGAGCAGGATGGCGCTGCTGCCATGGAAGTTTTTAAGCCTGCGATTTCTGCTGCCGAGGAGGTGCATTCATGACCTGGATTTATATTGCCGCCGGGATTGCTCTCTATATCAAAATACTGGTCATGCCCAACCTTGTGGCGGAGGGAACCGAATTCGCCATTGTTGAAACAATTGTGCAGGATAGCGGTGTACCCAATGCGGTAGCGGGCATTATTTTTCGTAATCGCCTCTACGACACCATATTCGAGGTAATTGTGTTCACCATTGCCATCATGGGGGCCAAATTCCTCATGGCTAACGAGACTCCGGTGGGCCATGTGCATCAGTTCACCGATCACCCATCGATTGTGTTGGCCCGGCTGGGAGCTATCATCGCCGCGATGGTATGTATTGAGTTGGCCATTCGGGGCCACCTCAGCCCTGGGGGTGGTTTTGCCGCTGGAGTTGCCGGTGGCACCGCCATTGGTCTGGTGGCCATTACCTCGTCTTCAGAACACATGGAAGAGCTGTACCATCGCTGGGGTGCCGCCACCTGGGAAAAGATTTCGGTGCTGATTTTTATCGTACTGGCGGTGTTTATATTAATTGGTTTTGAGCTTCCCAAGGGTGAACTGGGCACTCTCCTCAGCGGTGGCCTGCTGCCTATCTTGAATATTCTGGTGGCCCTGAAGGTGGCTCTGGGGTCCTGGGCGGCCATCCTCTTATTTATTCGCTATCGCGGTTTACTGTAGCGGGTCGTTCAACTTTGGGGTTTGGGGAATGAAGCCTGGTGGCCAGTGCCCTGGCAACGGACCAGTACCCTTTAGGGAGAAGCTCAGCTCAATCGCCCACCTACCCAAACCCCCCATCCTGTGGGTTAATAACGAAGTGACTACCACCAGTCCACGTTTTTCTCAAAGAGTTGGCCATGACTGAACAAACCAATCCCAAAGTATTCTTCGATATCACCATCGGGGGTGAGCCTGCCGGTCGCATTGTGATGGAGCTACGGGCCGATGTGACCCCCAAAACTGCCGAGAATTTTCGCGCCCTCTGCACCGGCGAGAAGGGGGCAGGTCAGGCTGGTAAGCCTCTGCACTACAAAGGGTCAACCTTCCACCGCATTATTCCCGAGTTCATGTGCCAGGGGGGAGATTTTACCCGTGGCAACGGGACCGGCGGCGAGTCCATCTACGGGATGAAGTTTGAGGATGAAAACTTCCAGCTCAAGCACACGGAACCTGGGCTGTTGAGCATGGCCAATGCCGGACCTGGCACCAACGGTTCTCAGTTCTTTTTAACCACCGTGGCCACCCCCTGGCTGGACGGCAAGCACGTTGTTTTCGGGAGCGTGGTGGAAGGGATGGATGTGGTCAGCGCCATGGAGCAGGTGGGCACTCGCAGCGGGCAAACCACCCAGCCGGTGGTCATTGCTGACTGTGGTGAGCTGTAAGGCCAGGCCGGCATAGGGGTAAGCAAGCTTTTCCATGACCCGCTAGTACATCACGCGGTTCGTTTCGCGACATCAAAAGATGCTCGGAGGGTTGGGTTCTCCTGGAACTTCACCCAACCTGCATTGCAATACGTTCTGCGCGGAATACTAGCCTGACCTGAGTTCGAGATCAGGCACGACTGTTGAGATTTCACTGCAGCTATCCCCTCCTGGGAGGGGCAGGGGTGGGTTAATCCCGGCATTGAGCCGCTTTATCCGTAGTCAATGGGGTATCTGTGGTCGTAGATTTGACCCACCCCGCCCTCCGGGCACCCCTCCCAGGAGGGGAAGTTGCTCAGCATGTCCCTATCGGAAGTTGTCCTGAACTGAGGTTAGCCTGGGTCTGAATCCCCCCAGGAAAAATATCCCTGGCCAATATGCCTCTGTTTCAGATCGCAGTACGGCGCTGCTGGAGTGGGTCGAGAGCAATATCAGCTGTAGGCTCGAAACTCTGGAACATGTCATCAGTTCGGTGATGGAAGCGGTTGGAGCATTGAGCGCACCCTTCCCGGTTTACCGGGCTGGGCTGGTCAATTACCACCACCACTTCTATCCCCCGTTACCTTAATTTCCCTAACCAACTGAAACTTTTTGGGCCAAACAGCCCATAATATGGTCGATGAAGTGAAGGAGCGCAGGGCCATATGCCACGTACACCGAGCGAATATGTCATCCATATGCTGTTTGATGGGGGCCATCACGAAGAGGTGCGCTTTTCTTCCATTCAGGATTTTCAGAAGTGGTACAGCGGCGAGCTAATGCCCAAAGCCACTTCTGACGACTTCATTACGGTGCCTCTCCCCAAAATTAATCCGGGCGAATATATGGTGATTCGTCCCTCGCGGTTGTTAGCCATTCGGGTAGAGCCAATCTTTAGTTCCAGCATTGAGCGATAGTTGCAGAGGATGATAGGAAAAACCATTGGCAGCCCAGTCCTGAAGTTGGGTTTGGGGTTTTGCTTGGCCATGGGGCTAGGGATAGCTGCCGTGGCGAATTCGCGGCAGGCTCCGGCAGGCTCTGTTGATTCCATTAATCCAGAAGAGACTACTCCCGATGCCCCAGAAGGGTTGATGGAGGAGGTTGCCCTGCCACCGCTGCGGTTGGTAGAAGCCACCGCCTATGCACAGGTGTTGCAAACCCTAACGCTGCCGGAAGACCGCGAACCCCTGCTACAGGCCATTGGCTACAGCCTGGATTACCTGGCCACCCCCAAAGCCGGGGAAGATTACCGGAACTATCCGGTGGCAGGGGTTACCCGCGATCGCGTCTGGCAGAGTCTGCAGCGGTTACGACAGCTGATTCAAACCAGCCCCGACAATGACGCCTTTAGGCAAGCCTTAGTCGAAGAATTTGCGCTGTATCAATCTATCGGCAACGACGGTGAGGGTACAGTGGCCTTCACTGGCTACTTTGAGCCCTACTACCGGGCCAGTGCCGTTCCTACCCCAGAGTTTCGGTACCCTCTGTACCAGCGCCCCGCCGATCTGGATGCCTGGCCCCTGCCCCACCCCACCCGAGCAGAACTGGAAGGAATAGACGGTCTGCAGAGCGATCAGGGGCTTCTGGCGGGACTAGAGCTGGTCTGGCTGCCCAGTCGGCTAGAGGCATTTCTGGTGCAGGTCCAGGGGTCGGCCAAGCTGCAGCTCACCGACGGGGGGGTGATGTCCGTAGGCTACGCCGGACGCACCGACTACCCCTACACCAGCATTGGCCAGGCGCTGGTGGCCGACGGCAAAATTGCCCCTGAGGAGCTTTCTCTCCCTAACCTGCTGGCCTATTTTGAGGCGAATCCTGCCTCTCTGGATGACTACATTCCCAAAAACCAGCGCTTCATTTTCTTTCGAGAAACCGCCGGGGGGCCTCCCACCGGCAACCTCAGTCAGCCGGTAACGCCGGGGGTGTCGATTGCCACCGACAAGGAACTCATGCCGCCAGGGGCGATGGCGCTGATTCAGGTGCCTCTGCCTCAGCGTCAAGCGAGTGGAGCCTGGAGTAGCCAGCCCACCTCCCGCCTGGTACTGGATCAGGACACCGGAGGAGCTATTATCGGCCCAGGCCGGGTAGACCTGTTTGTCGGCTCTGGCCCAGAAGCCGGGGAACTGGCCGGACGCATTAATACCACCGGGCAGCTTTACTACCTGCTGCTTCAATAAGGTTTAAAGCTGTTGGTGAGTTTCCTGTGGATTTGGCCCCTGGCTGTGTTCCTTGGGAGTCAGGGTGTTATTCTGTACAGGATGATCAGCAGGTTTCTGGAGGTTTGGGAACATTTGCCCCGCCAGGGCAAGTGGTATGGCGCTGAAGTCGTTACGATGGGTGATATTGGAGACAAGCCAGGGACAACCTGGTTTCAGGAGTAGGAAATAACCGCTCTTCTCTGTCACACACCAGCTTCAGCTCGTTACAGATCCCGCTGTCAATTGCGCCTATGGATACTTCCTTTGAGCTGACACTGCAAATTGTGCTCACGGTATTGGCAGGGGTCACTGCTCAAGTCCTGGGGGAGTATGCCAAGGTTCCCAGCATTATTTTTCTATTGATATTTGGGGTCGCCCTCGGCTCAGACGGGCTGGGCTTGCTGCATCCCCAGGAATTGGGGGTGGGGCTGGAAGTGATCGTAGCCCTCAGCGTAGCCCTGATTTTGTTTGAAGGGGGCCTGAGTTTGGAGCTGAGCGAACTCGGCCAGGTCTCTACCAGTCTGCGTAACCTGGTCACCTTCGGTATTTTTATCACCCTGATTGGCGGCGGCATGGCGGCCCACTGGCTGGGAGAATTTCCCTGGTCCCTGGCCTTCCTCTACGCCTCTCTGGTGGTGGTGACCGGCCCTACGGTGATTAACCCCCTGCTGCGGCAGGTGAAAGTCGACCGCAAGGTTGCCACCCTGCTAGAAGGGGAAGGGGTGCTGATCGACCCGGTGGGGGCAATTCTGGCGGTGGTGGTGCTAGACATCATCCTTAATGGCGATACCGCCCCCACTTTTGTCGTGGGAGGTCTAATTGTGCGCCTGGGCATAGGTACGGCCATTGGCGGGCTGGGGGGCGGCATCATTGGTCTGTTCTTAAAGCGGGCTAGCTTCCTCAGCGAAGATCTGCGTAATCTGGTGGTATTGGGAGGGCTGTGGGGGCTGTTTGGCCTGGCCCAGACCATTCGCAGTGAGTCGGGCCTGATGGCCACGGTAGTGGCGGGGATTGTGGTGCGATCGCTCTCGGTGCCCGACGAACGTCTGCTGCGGCGGTTTAAGGGCCAACTGACGGTGCTGGCGGTATCGGTACTGTTTATTTTGCTGGCGGCAGATCTATCCATTGCCAGTGTGTTTGCCCTGGGGCGTGGAGCCGTGCTGACGGTGCTGGTGCTGATGGTGGTGGTGCGACCGCTGAACGTGTGGGCCTGTACCCGCGCCAGTGACCTGAACTGGCGACAAAAGCTGTTCCTGGGCTGGGTGGCTCCCCGGGGGATTGTGTCTGCCTCAGTAGCTTCGTTATTTGCCATTTTGCTGACGGAACGGGGCATCAGCGGGGGGGACGCCATCAAAGCCCTGGTGTTTCTCACCATCATCATGACGGTGCTGGTGCAGGGATTAACCGCCGGGGTAATTGCTCGCTGGCTGGGGCTGACCGACATTAAAGCAGTGGGAGCTGTCATTGTGGGCTGTAGCCCCCTCAGCCTGCTGATAGCCCGTTTGATTAAAGAAAATGGCGACCCGGTGGTGCTGATAGACACCGACGAAACCGCCTGCGAAGCCGCTCAGAAGGAGGGGATTGAGGTCATTGTCAGTAGCGCGCTAGATCGCGATGCCCTGGAAAAAGCCGGATTGATCCGGGCGGGCACCTTTCTGGCCATGACTAAAAATGGCGAGGTGAATGCCGTTGTCGCCCAGCGGGCCCTGGAAGAATTTGAACCGCCAAAAGTCGTTGCGGTGCTACCTAAAGATAAAGACTTCAGCGACCTGCCCAACCAGGGCCAGCTGAAAGAAGCCAAAACCCCAAAACTGCTGCTGAAAAAGTGGAATACCTACATTCAGGATGGAGAAGTGCGGCTGGGGGAAACCTGGCTGCGGGATTCTGACACCCTATTTCAGGAAGCCCACCTGAAAGCCCTGATCCGCAGCGGCGAGATGATACCGATTCTGGTAGAGCGGGATGGGGCACTGCAGGTAGCGATTGGAGAAGAATCCTGGAAGGTGGGCGATCGCATCATTTACCTGCTGCATGATGCCAAACCCAAGCTGTTGAAGCGGCTTTCGGGCGGTAGCCAGCCCCAAAAGCTGGTGATTGAAACCCTGCCCACCGTCGAAGAGGTGCCCATCCCTGAACCGGCGTCCTCCCCATTGCCCCCGCCCCACCCGGCCAGCAAGACACCGTATAAATCTGAAACTAACGGCACGGGCGAGAAGTCTAAGGCTGACTCTCCTACCGCAAACAAACTTACCCAAGCATCCCCTAAAGCTTCTGAAGCAAAGCCGGAGGTCGCTTCAGACTCTCCACCCGCCGAGCCTGCGCCTCCAGAAGAGCCCAACCCGAATCCTGCTAAATAATCAACTAAACCTTGTCCCAGCCCAGAAGTGGAGTTTGGTCTTAAAGGAAACTCCAGATTTCGAGCTGAACTTGGTATAAAGCCATCCTTTGGGGAACGTTTGTCATCCGAAATTCGACAATTCCATCAGAGCAACACCGCTGGTACTCAGCTAGTTTGGGGTGGGGATAATACCAATTCTCGAGTTCGGATTTTCGATTGGGGATTGAACTTGCGATGCAGAGAACTGATATCGCCCTTCCCTCACCTGCTCATACAATCAATCGGTAGATAGACGGTCTATGAGGGTTCTGGTCGTTGAAGATGACAGCGGTATCCATCAGTTCTTGACCCAGGGGCTGAGCGAAGCGGGCTATGCCGTGGATCTGGCAGTGGATGGCTTGAAGGGATTGGATTATGCCCTGGCGGCAGATTATGACGTTCTGGTCGTTGATATTCAACTGCCCCGCCTCAGCGGTTTAGAGCTGTTGAAAAAGTTGAGATCGCATCAAATCCAATCCCCCGTCCTTTTGCTCACTGCCCGAGACACGGTGCAGGACCGGGTGCAGGGGCTGGATGCCGGGGCAGACGACTACCTGGTCAAACCCTTCGACTTCAGCGAACTGCTGGCCCGACTGCGGGCGCTGCTGCGACGACCTCCCCTCCAGACTGAGACCGTGCTGCGGGTGGGGGATTTGGAGATGGATACGGCCCAGCGGTGGGTGCGGCGGCGCGATCGCGCCATTGACCTCAGCCCCAGAGAATTTGCGCTGTTGGAATACCTGATGCGCCACCCAAAGCAAGTCCTCAGCCGCACCCAGATTGCCCAGCATGTGTGGGATTTTGACTTTTCCAGCGATTTCAAAGTGATCGACGTTTACATTGGCTACCTGCGGCGCAAAATAGAAGCTAAAGGCAAATCTCCCCTGATCCACACCATACGCGGGGTAGGGTACTGCATCGGGGCTGATACCGAGCCATATTGAGGACATCACCATGGGCAAACGGCAGGGATGGGATTTTCGACTGCGGCTGGTGGCCTGGTATACCCTGCTGTCGGGGCTGACCCTGCTGGTGTTTGATGCGTTTCTCTACTTTCAGTTTCGAGAGGGGCTGCAAAAGCAAATCGACCAGACCCTGGAAGTCGCCGCTCTACAGGCTATCAACAATATCGATGACGAACATGGCCACGGGGCTGACGGGGCGGATTATTCCCAAGAAGATGCCCTCAATCAGCAGCCCCGCCGAATCGAGGAAAACCAGCGCAACAGCTCAGATCCCCCACCCAATTCGGGAGTCCCTGCCTCTGATTTGGACTTATGGCAGGACTATGACTACAGCTCGGGCGGTGATGATTGGGATGAGTACGACGACTACGACGACTACGACGACTACGACGAGTACGACGACTACGATTACGACGATTACGATGACTCCACCTGGGATGACGGCGAAGATGTTCAGGTTGGTCATTCCCTCAGCTACAGCAACGACTACCTTACCTTTGACCCTCGGCGCGATGCCCCGGCGCTGGCCCAACAGCTAAACGAAGCGGGCATCTCTGTTTACTTACTGGATCTTGAAGGCAACATCAGAGACCATTTTGGTCGGCAGCTAACTGTCCAGGGGCAAGACAGCTTAACAACGGGGTTCTCTACCCGGCGAGAAGCGGGAGAGCGATGGCGCATCTACACCCGCGACTTTCCCCTCAGTGGCGGCAGTCCACGAGGGTGGATTAAAGTCGCCCATTCCCTGACCTCAGTGGACGAAGCGACTACCAACCTGCGCCGCCAGATGCTGCTGGGGGTCCCCATTGTCCTGGCATTGTTGGGCATTGGCGGTTTTATTCTGGCCAATCGGGCCTTACGCCCCCTGGCCCAAATCACCCAAACGGCCCAGCGGGTGCACCTGAGCGGTGACCTCAGCCAGCGCATAAACTACCAGGGGTCTGAAGATGAGCTGGGTCGCCTGGCGATGATGTTCGACGAAATGCTCTATTCCCTGCAGCGCACCTTCGAGCGAGAGCAGCGGTTCAATGCCGATGTCTCTCACGAACTGCGGACTCCCCTGACAGCTATGAAGGGGCGGCTCAGCGTTGCCCTCAGCCAGTCTCGCTCTGCCGAAGACTACGAAGCGACTTTAAGGGCATTTGACCAGGAAGTGGACCGTCTGATTCGCCTGAGTAGCGACCTGCTGCTGCTCTCCAGGCTGGAGCAGGGTAGCCTCAAGGGAGAAAGCGAACGGCTCGATTTGGGGGAACTGCTGGGGGCGATCGCAGACCAGGTACAACCCCTGGCAGACCTCAAAACCATCCATTTTCACCTGACGACTGCCCCCGGCCTGATGGTACAGGCCCAACCCGACCACCTTATTCGCCTGTTTCTGAACTTACTGGACAACGCCATCAAACACACCCCCGAAGGGGGCAAAGTTACCCTGGCGACCCCACAGGTTAACGACCGGGTGCAGGTCACCATCAGCGATACCGGCTGTGGCATTCCTCCTGAACACCTGCCGCATGTGTTTGAGCGGTTCTATCGGGTCGAATCAGACCGCTCAAGACGTACAGGTGGTGCCGGGCTGGGCCTGGCGATTGCCTGTGAACTGGCTCAGCTCTACGGCGGCTCTATTTCTGTAGAAAGCATTCAGAATTTAGGCACCAAATTTGTTGTCACGTTACCTCTTGTTCATGACATCAGTTCGGGATAGAACCTGATGTCAAATGGAACCGCCATCTTGCTTTAGAAAGCGATTTAAGAAGATGACGTAATCATCTTTTCCGCCTCGGGAATCGAAGGTATTTTTGAGATTGATTACTTCACCAGACTTAAGATGAATTACCAACCCAACGGATTTTCCTCTGAGTTCTGGCCCTGTATCCGTCACAATTTCAGTGCTAAATCCCTTGATATTTTCTAAATTAAACTTTGCCTCTCTGGTTTGCCAGTTCTTAAGCAAACGATAGCCCTGGATAACTACCATCTGGGCCTGTATATCAATTTCTAGAAAAACCCTTTCCCGAAAGATATATATAAGGAATGCAACTAAAACCATAGAAACGCCGATTATAGCCACCCCATAAAAATCGCCCTGCAAATCATTTGCTACTGATAGAGTTTCAGCGGCGGAATCCTCAATGAAGCGGTTAATGCGATCGACAATGCCTGATATTCGGTCAATTTCTTCGGCATAGGTCTCGTGCATTGCACCAAAATCTAACGTGCCGCCATCATAAACCAAAGCAATGAAATATTCTTGCTTAATGTTTCCCCCTTCTTTATTAGAAAGATACTCCTCAAGATTTGCCTTTTTGAGGTGTCTGACAGGCATGACGCTTACCTCATGGCCGAATGCGTCAAAGTTTTTCATCTCACAATGGACTGCATCTACGCCCCCCGAATCTATGACTCGTTGACAGGTTAAGGTCGAAAGGGGTGGGGTTGTAAATGAAAGGCCCATCACAAATAGGCCTGAAACAGTAAAAATAATCGTAAATAAAGGCGCGCAAAGCCCTCGAAATTCAAGTTTCAGGTAAGACTCTTCATAATCCACAACTCTGGTAAACGGGCGAACGACTAGCCACAAAATTCCCAGCAGAAAGCAGATTAATAAGACTACAGCTAAAACAACACCATCCAGCATGATTGGTGACCTGTTTAACCTTAAATGGTGAGTTGATTGTATCCCGTCGATACCTGCTATGCTGTCCGCAGAAATATCCACGAGACCGATACCATCTAATCCCCTTCTGTCTGATCACCTGCTGAAAGTCGGTTGATGGGTAAGAGAACTCTTACCTTTTTCCTACCGTTCTCTTACCGTCCTCTTTCTAATCTGGTAGAGACGAACTCATTAGGAGAACCCTATGCAAAAGCTCTTACTGTTAAGCGCGATCGCATCCCTATTCAGCATCGGCGCAGCGCGGGCCATGGCCAATGCCGCCACCCTAGACACAGATACCTCCCTGGCGGCCTTGCCTGGAGCTGTTCAGGATTCCCTTGAAGCCAACGATCTCGACGGCATTGACTTTACGGATGATCTGGCTTTTCGCTGGGGTGGCGACGGTGATGGGGACGGTGACGGCGATGGGGACGGCGATGGGGACGGCGATGGCGATGGTGATGGCGACGGTGATGGCGACGGTGATGGCGATGGTGACGGCGATGGCGATGGCGATGGCGATGGCGATGGCGATGGCGATGGTGACGGCGACGGTGATGGCGACGGGGACGGCGATGGTGACGGCGACGGGGACGGCGACGGTGATGGTGATGGGGATGGCGATGGCGATGGCGATGGCGATGGCGATGGCGATGGCGATGGGGACGGCGATGGCGATGGTGATGGGGACGGGGACGGCGATGGCGATGGGGACGGTTAATTTCTCCAGGCTAAACCTGGCATCTGTCTGATCTAGTTCCCCCGTAAACATGAGCAGGGTGGGCTCTGCCCACCTCTCCACCCACGCCGAAAAAGACCAACCCGCTGCACAACTATGACGCTACTCACCCTCGACGACGCTACTCTCGCCGAAATTTTGCAAGATTTTTTCGAAGGGCAAGAAACATCCGCTTCGATTTCCTGCCCTGGGCCAACCTATCTGGCTTTCCGTTGCAAAGGCCGACGGCAGCAGGCTTCCTGGTGCTACGCTCAGACCCTGGATGAAACCCTGCAAACGGTTAAGTCCTGGCTAGAAGCAGTTTCTCCAGGTTCCACCAGCGACACCATGGAACTGTGTTTCACCCACCGCTATCGCCCCATCTCCCCCAACCAGTTCAAGAAAATCTTCGGCAATGTGCATCGCGGCATTCGCGGCATAGAGCTGCAGTACAAAGACGACCTCGTGCGCTACAGTCCCACTCAGATGGTGGCGTCCAATCTAAGCTTTCAGAAAATTTTTGACCAATTTCTCAGGCAGCACCGATTAACTCCCCAAAATTTTGCCGAGAAGGGAGGCGTCATTCAAGCTTTTGAAGCCCGGCAAATTTTAGTCCAGTTGCAACCTGAGGTTGCAGTAATCCCCATGCATCGGGGTAATCGCATCATTCCCCTTGACTCCCTTTCTATGCAGGAAGTGCAAAAAATGACGACCACCATGGGGCAGTGGCTGCTGCGTCAGGTGCAGGCCGATGGCCGCATGGTCTACAAGTACTTTCCCAGCCGGGGAGAAGAATCCACCGGCAACAATCTGATTCGCCAGTTTATGGCGACCCTGTGCCTGATTCGCTTCGCCGCTCAGACCCAACAGCCGAACCATCGTTTGCTGGCAACCCATAACCTGACCTACAACATCAAACAGTTTTACCGACAGGAAGGAGACCTTGGCTTTGTGGAATACGATGGCAAAGTCAAACTCGGTGCCGTTGCCCTGGCTGCCCTCTGCCTGCTGGAGCAGGCCGAGTTGGAGTCAGGCAATAGGGAGGATCGAAATACTCTAGCAGTCCTGAAGGCATCTTCCTTTGGTGAAATCTTTCAGACTCTCTGCCGCACAGTAAGCCACCTCTGGCAACCGGATGGGTCATTTCGCACATTTTTGAAGCCCTGCGATCGCAACGACAATCAGAACTTCTACCCCGGCGAAGCCCTGTTGTTCTGGGCCAGCCTCTACGCTCACAGTCGGGAGCCTGAGCTTTTAGAACGCTGTTACCAAAGCTTTGCCCACTACTGTGCCTGGCACCGTCAACAGCGCAATCCTGCCTTCATCCCCTGGCATACTCAGGCTTACGCCAGACTCTATAGCGTTACAGGAGATCCCCAATTCCTCGACTTCATCTTTGAGATGAACGACTGGCTGTTGCCCATGCAGCAAATTGATACTGCCCACTTCTCAGACCTGCAGGGGCGATTCTACAATCCCCACCATCCCGAATATGGCCCTCCCCACGCTTCCTCCACCGGGGTGTATTTGGAAGGGTTAGCGGCAGCCTATGACCTTGCCCTGCAGGTGGAAGATGAGGAACGGACCCAACGGTACGAAACCGCCATCTGGTGGGGCATCCGTAGCTTGCGCCAGCTGCAGTTCCGCAATGCCGCCGACCTGTTTTACATTTCCCGTCCAGAAGCCGTCCACGGTGGATTGCGCACCACGGTTTATGACAACGTGATTCGGGTTGACAACGTACAGCACGGCATGATGGCCCTGATAACGCTGCTTCAGCATCCCCAGTTCTGTCAGACTGTTCCTCCGGTGAAGCAGCGTTCGGCCCATTTAGCCGCCCAAAATTCCCAACTTTCCTACGGCACAAATACCAGTCAGAACCATTGCCTCCAGCCGGTTAAGGTTGTGACCCCGGTTGCATCCCCTGGCCAGATGGTTACAACAGCGACCATTCAGGCCGCAACGGCAAAGGATACGGCTTCCCTAAAGGAATTTCGGCTGATGGACCCCCAGGTCAACATTCAGCCTCTGCTCGAAGAAATCAATACCCATGCCCATCTCTGGCTGCACGACACCAGTCGCCAGGACAGGGTCAAAGTTCAGCGAGAGACCAACACCATTCATCTCCGCAGTGCGGTTAAACCTCTCCCGCCGAGCGTTACCACTGCCAATGATGTACATCCCAGCAAACGCACCAAAATGGCTCAAAAGTTTCCCATCACCATGGGCTGGCTGGAGGGCTTTGCCCACAGCATCGGTGGCGAATTGGGACGGGCAACCATCGTTCGGTTAGCGCCTCGGGGTCGGGTGTACCGCCACACCGACAAGGGGGAATATTACCGGGTGCGCGATCGCTACCATCTGGTACTCCACAGTCCCGCCGGTAGCCTGCTGGGGGCCGGGGAGGAGTGGGTGCGCATGCAGCCCGGCGAGTGCTGGTGGTTCAATAACAAGGCCCCCCACGAGGCCATTAACGAAGCGGATGACTGGCGGATTCATCTCATCTTCGATGTGCTGAGTCTGTGACTCAAATTCTCCAGTTCCGTACAGTTATGCAACATCTGCTGAAAATTTTGGATGGACGGGTATCCTGAAACAGAACTGGCAGTATTAGTTTATTGTGCCCTATGAGCACCGCATCCTTACCGACCGGACTCAGCAGCGAACGGGAAAATCTTCCCGTGGTTATTCAAACTCGGGGATTGACCAAGTCTTACCGCACCGGGTTCTGGCTCAACCAGAAGGTGACATCTCTGAAGGATTGTTCTCTCACGATTTACGAGGGGGAAACCTTTGGCCTGCTGGGACCCAACGGAGCTGGCAAAACGACTCTGCTGAAAACCCTGCTGGGCATCATTCGGCCCACGGCAGGCAAGGCCCAACTGCTGGGGCACCCCCTGGGCGTTCAGTCTGTAAAGCAGCGCATCGGCTACCTGCCGGAGAATCCCTACTTCTACGACTTCCTGACTGGCTGGGAGTTTTTGCAGTACACCGCCGGACTGTTTGGCCTGTCGCCAGCAGCCCGTCAGCGGCGCATTGTGGAACTGCTGGATCTGGTCGGGCTTTCCCAGGATACAGTGAAGAAAAAGCAGCTCAGACAGTATTCCAAAGGGATGCTGCAGCGCATCGGCATGGCCCAGGCCCTGATTAACGACCCGGAACTGGTGTTTCTGGATGAACCCATGTCCGGCCTGGACCCTACAGGTCGTTTTCAGGTGCGGGAAATCATCCTTTCCCTGAAGCGGGAAGGTAAGACAATCTTCTTCAACAGCCACATTCTGTCGGATGTGGAGGTGATCTGCGATCGCATCGCCATCCTCGACCAGGGTGAACTGATCAGCATCGGCAGCTTAAACGAACTGCTGGGAGCCGGAGACCAATACCTGGTCAAAGGCCAGGGCGGTGACCTGAGCGAACTCGATGGTTGGCTGGATGAACTCACCATCCAGGGCGACACCTGGAGTGGCCATATCAAGGCCGATCCCTACGACTTTGTGAAATATGTCAAGACCCAGGGAGGAAAACTGATTACCCTACAGCAGGCTCGGCCTTCCCTGGAGGAGTTTTTCATGCACCAGATTCGGCAACGGCGAGGATGACTACTTTACAGTACAAACAATCCCAGACCTCGGCGGTAAACTCATTTTGCCATCTTCACATTTTGCTTCTCCGTAAGTAAACACCGACTTTAACGATGCCTTTTCATCGATCAGTTCCTGGGTCGCCAGGGAAACTGGCGTCATTTCTGCCGTATTGAGGGCCACAATGACCTTTTCCGCATCCAGAGTACGGGCAAAGACATAGGTCTGATCGGCGGCATGAAGTACCTCATAACCACCAGTCCTTAATGCAGGGTGGTTATGCCGCAGGGTAATCAGTTCTTTATGTAGCTTCAGCAGAGTCTGGTCCCAATCTTTTTCGTGGGGAAAGGTGCGGCGGCTGTCGGGGTCAAGTTCTCCCGGCAAACCCACTTCATCGCCGTAGTAAATGCTGGGGGCACCGGGGTAGGTGAATAGCAACAGGGTCGCCAACACCATGCTGGACTCGTCTTCACTCACCACAGACAACGCCCTGGCCACATCGTGACTGGAGAGCAGGTTCAGTTGGGTGAGCTGAATATCCCAGGGGTATAGCTTCAGCAAATGGTCGATTTTGCTGGCGTACCCTTCGGCATCCAGGGCCGGATAGGGGAAATAATGGGGAATCTCAACCAGGTCCATGCGCACCCGGTCGCCAGCGGCAAAGGCCAGGGTGGCGCTGGTGAAGGGGTAATTCATCACACCGTCAAACTGGGTGCCGTCGAGCCACTGTACGGCCTCAGTCCAGATTTCGCCGACGATGTAGGCGTCGGGGTTGACGGCTTTGACGCGATCGCGGAACTCCTGCCAGAATCCCTCGGTTTCAACCTCATAGGGCACATCTAACCGCCAACCATCAATGCCCTGACGAATCCAGTACTCCCCAACCCGCATGATGTATTCCCGCACCGCCGGGTTGTCATGGTTAAATTCGGGTAATGCCCGGTTACCGACCCAGCCCAAATAATTTGCCGGCAGAGCACCATCGTAGGCCGAAAGGGGCCAGTTCTCGACCTTAAACCAGTTGAGCCAGGGGGAATTGGGACCGTTTTCTAAAATGTCGTTAAAGAAAAAGAAACCCCGACTACAGTGATTGAAGACGCCGTCTAAAACTACCTTTAGCCCTTTCTGGTGGGCTGCCTCCAGGAGATCGGCAAAGGCCTGATCGCCCCCTAATAGCGGATCAATCCGGTAATAATCGTGGGTGTGATATCGATGATTGCTGGCCGACTGAAAAATTGGCGTAAAGTAAACAGCGGTGACTCCCAGGTCCACCAGGTAATCCAGCTTCTCCATCACCCCCCACAGGTCTCCCCCCTTATAACCTTCCAGAGATGGAGGAGTTTCCCAGGGTTCCAGGGGCACCGCCATGGCCGGGTCATCGACATGACGGTGAGTGCGAGCAAATCGGTCGGGGAAAATCTGGTAAAAGACAGCGTTCTTTACCCAATCGGGAGTCTGGATAGCCATGAAATCTGCCTCAGTTGCTACCGATAGGCTACCGCTATCTGTGTACGCTGACCACCGGCCTCATCCCTGATGGCCCTAATCAGGCTGAGCTGGGTCAGGGCCAGCGCCTGCCTGATGTCAGAGTACGGCAATGTTAGCCCCGGCCCGACTCCAGATTCTAATCAAGCCGGTCTAAAGAGACCTCAAAATTTTAATGGACTCTTCGACATGGGCTTTGGGGTTGAACTGGGAGTTAAAAATGTGGCGGATCACACCTTCTTTGTCGATGACATAGGTGACTCTTCCAGGCAGCAGCCCCAGGGTAGATGGCACCCCATAGGCTTTACGGACGCTGGAGTTGGTATCGCTCACCAGGGTAAAGGGCAGATTGTGCTTCTGAGCAAATTTCTGGTGAGAATCCGGAGAATCACTGCTGATGCCAATCACCTCAGCGCCATTATCTTTAAAGTCTTCATAGCTATCCCGAAAAGTACAGGACTCTACAGTGCAGCCGGGAGTATCATCCTTGGGATAGAAATACAGCACCACAGCTCTATTTCCACGAAAGCTGCTTAAGGCAATGGTTTCACCGTTTTGATTAGGGAGGGAGAAATCGGGGGCCTGGTCTCCAACTTGCAGTGTCATGACGCTCCTGAATAGAAAATGCTGTTACATTTCTTTAGAATACTTAATAAAAATAAATTGCGTCCAGCAAATAATCGGGTTTTGCCCCGTCTGGGTAGTTTTTCGTTGGTCAAATTTCTTGCCCCATGACTGTTCTCCTCTGGTTTCGTAATGATCTCCGCCTGCATGACCACCAGCCGCTTTACGAAGCGCTGAAACAGAAGCAACCTATTGTTCCCTTATATTGCGTTGACCCCCGGCAATTTGGCAAAACCAGCTTTGGCTTTCCTAAAACCGGAGCTTACCGCGCCCAATTCCTTCTAGAAAGTCTGGCCGACTTGCGACAGTCGCTCAGGCAACTGGGCAGCGACCTGGTAATCCGTAAAGGCCATCCTGAAGAGGTGATACCCGCATTAACCCAGGAGTTAGAGGTCTCCGTCGTCTACTGGCACGAAGAAGTTACTGCTGAAGAGGTGGCGGTGGAGGAATTGTTGGCGGACCGATTAAAACAACTCAACATTCAGCGGCAAAAATACTGGGGAGCCACCCTCTACCATCCCGACAACCTGCCCTTCGACCTCAACCGGGTGCCGGAAGTGTTTACCCAGTTTCGCAAAAAGGTGGAGCGGGAATGCACGGTTGATGTCACCTTTTCGACGCCAGAACAACTTCCCTCTCTACCTGTTGGGGCGGTCGGAGCACTGCCAACCCTGGAAGATTTGGGGCTATCTGCACCAGACTACGATAACCGGGCGGTGTTGAAATTCGAGGGGGGCGAAACCGCAGGCCTAAAGCGCCTGCAGCACTATGTTTGGGATGCCGACTGCCTGAAATCCTACAAGCAGACCCGCAACGGTATGGTGGGGGCAGACTATTCTTCCAAGCTGTCGGCCTGGTTGGCGATGGGGTGCCTGTCTCCCCGGCAAGTGTTTGAAACGGTGCAGCAGTACGAAGCAGAGCGGGTGAAAAACGATTCCACCTACTGGCTGGTGTTCGAGCTGCTGTGGCGAGATTATTTTCGCTTTATCTGCGCCAAACACGGCGACAATGTGTTTTACCCCTCCGGGCTGCGGGGCCTGAGGATTGATTGGAAGCAAGACTGGGAGCGATTCGACGCCTGGCGCGAGGGCATGACGGGCTATCCCCTGGTAGATGCCAACATGCGGGAGATTGCCGCTTCCGGGTATATGTCAAACCGGGGACGGCAGAATGTGGCCAGCTTTCTCACCAAAAATCTGGGCATTGACTGGCGCATGGGGGCCGAGTGGTTTGAGTCCCTGCTGGTGGACTATGACCCCTGCAGCAACTACGGCAACTGGAACTACACCGCCGGGGTAGGTAACGATGCCCGAGGCTTCCGGTATTTCAACATTCCCAAGCAGTCTAAGGACTATGATCCCGAAGGCACCTATGTGAAACACTGGCTACCGGAATTGAAAGCTGTTCCCGCCGCGAAAGTCCACAGCCCCTGGAAGCTACAGCCCGTGGAGCAAAAGCGGTTCAATGTTAGATTAGGAGTCGATTATCCCAACCCTGTGGTGGACCTGCAGAAGTCCGTTGAGGCCAACGAGAAGGTCTATAACGTCGCGCTTTCAAAAGCGAGTTAGTGCTTGAGGATAGTCCCGTAGAATGAGAAAGTTTTAAGTTCTTAGTTTTGAATTTTGAATTGGCCGCTTAACTCAAAACTCAAAACTTAATCGATTCTGATCCCTTAGCAATCGGTATTGTATAAGATCAAACTCTTGTAGGTCAGGCATCCTGCCTGCCTTTGGACAGCCGGGACGGCCATCCTACGTGATTGAATTCTCATTCCTCAGGATTGGTTGGGTTTCATCGGTTCCCATACTTCATTGACTCCTCGCATGGAGACTGCTCTTGAAAACCCTGGTCATTGGCTATGGCAACACCCTGCGAGGGGATGATGGGGTCGGCTACTATGTGGCCGAAGCAGTCGAGTCCTGGCATTTGCCGGAGGTGGAATCCTGTCCCTGCCATCAGTTGACGCCGGAGCTTGCCGCCGATGTCGCCGAGGCCGATCGGGTCATTTTTGTGGATGCAACGACGCCACAAAATCCCCACAGCCCCATCGTTGTCGAGCGCATTGCTGCCGGTGAAAACACCTCCGCCTTTTCAGGGCACCACAGCAGTCCCCAGGAGCTATTGTCTATGACCCAGAACCTTTACAGCAAACGGCCTGTGGCATACACCCTACTGCTGCCAAGTTGGGAAATGGGCTTTAGTGAAACGTTATCCCCCATCGCTGAGCTGGGGTTTAACCAGGGCCTGCGCCGGTTAAGGGAACTGCTGGCTCAGGATAAAACAACGGACTCAAGTTTAGTGGGCGGTTAAAGCCCAGGAAAGACCCTGGTTTAGATCCTTACGGGAAGTTGTTGCAGCCTTTTAACCAATCTATAGTTTTACCAATTCTCTGAGGTTACATCCGGTCATCCTTTGATAATGAAGTTACCCGAGTCTTTCATTATTGCTCAACAGCCCTAGTGTTAAGATTCTGCATGATGACCCTGAGAAGAAAAAGTCGCCTCAGGGGCTCTACTGGTCATTATCAGCTCCAGCGCAGACCCATTCTCTGTCCAATAAAGGAGGGTCATAATGTCTGATAATCCGGTTCTAGAATGCCCGAAGTGCAGAAAAAATGGTCTGGTCAGGCTTCATAGCGAGAGCGACATCTTTGAATGCGTTTATTGTCACTACAGAGATGATCTAACTCAAGAGGCGTCCTCAAAACCACTCAACAGTGGGATGCTTTGGGCTGCTCTGCTCGCTATTTTAATGGTGCTTGTAATGACTGGATAGCTTGCCTATCGGTCTTCAAAGTAAGCCTTTAAGCCCCATTTTTGCCAAATGCTATGCCCTCTCTTCCCTACCAGGCCGTCATCCTGGACCTTGATGGCGTGATTACCAGAACCGCCCATCTCCACGCTCGCTCCTGGCAGCGCATCTTCGACCAGTACCTGCAGCAGCACTCTACCGAAGGGCAGAAATCTCCTGAACCATTCGACATCGACACCGACTACCGCACCTATGTGGATGGCAAGCCCCGCTACGATGGGGTGCGCAGTTTTTTAGAGTCCCGCAATATTCACCTGCCCCAGGGCACTCCAGACGACCCTTCTGATAAGGAGACCGTCTGCGGCCTGGGCAACCGCAAAAACGAGATCTTTCTGGAGCTGATTGAAACCGAAGGGGTAGATGTCTACGAAGACACGGTGGAGAAGATTCACCAGTGGCGCTCCCAGGGGTTGAAAACAGCGGTGGTGTCTTCCAGCCGCAACTGCAAGCCAATTCTGGAGAATGCCGGTCTGCTGTCCCTGTTTGATACCAAAGTTGATGGCGTCGATTCCGCCAGGCTGCAACTGGAGGGCAAACCCGCTCCAGACATTTTTCTGGAAGCTGCCAAAGAACTGGGAGTTAAGCCCCAGCAGGCCGTTGCCATTGAAGATGCCATTTCTGGGGTTAAAGCCGGACGGGCCGGAAATTTTGGCCTGGTGGTCGGGGTTGATCGCCAGGGCAACCAGCGAGACGATCTGCTGACCCACGGGGCCGATCGGGTGGTGGCCAACCTGGACGAACTGAATTTTGCCATGGAGACCACGCCCGCCAATGGTTTGGAGCACATGGACGAGATTTGGCAGCGGCTAAAGGGCCATGAGCTGGCTCTCTTTGTTGACTACGACGGCACCCTGACGCCGATTGTGGCCCAGCCGGAAGATGCCCGGTTGAGTGAGGGGATGCGATCGCAGCTCACATCCCTCTCCCGCCATTGCAAAGTAGCCATTGTCAGCGGTCGCGACCGGACCGATGTGCAGCACATGGTAGGTCTCGATGATCTCTACTACGCCGGTAGCCATGGTTTCGACATTGCCGGTCCCGGCGATTTGCACCTGCAGCAGCCAGATGTTCAGGAAAGCCTGCCGGCGCTGGATCAGGCGGAAACACAGCTGCGGCAAAAGCTGGCGGAAATGCCGGGGGTTAAGGTAGAGCGCAAGCGGTTTGCGATCGCCATCCACTACCGCAATGCCCAGGTTCCTGCGGACAAAATCGACGCGGTAGTAGACCAAGTCCAGAAAAATCTTCCTTCTCTGCGAAAAAAGAGCGGCAAAAAAATCTTCGAGCTGCAGCCTGATGTGAACTGGGATAAAGGGCGAGCCATCAAATGGCTGATGGACAAGCTGGATCTCACCCCGCCCCAGGTCGTGCCCCTGTACCTGGGGGACGACACCACTGACGAAGATGCCTTTTGCGCCCTGGCCGACATTGGTATCACCCTCCGCGTCAGCGACGAAGCCACTCATACCCAGGCCCAATATCTGTTGCCCGATACCGACGCTGTAGCGGAGTTTTTTCAAGCGCTTCTGCAGCACCTGACCGCACCCACCTCAAACCATGGCTAAACGACACATCCAAGACTGGGAACTGACCTACACCGACTGGGACCCGCAGCAGCAGTCCCTGCGGGAAGCCCTCTGTGCCCTGGGCAACGGCTACCTGGTTACCCGAGGGGCTTTTGAGGAAGTCCATGCTGGTGGCCCCCACTATCCCGGCACTTACCTGGCCGGGGGGTACAACCGCCTGGAAACCGACATCGCCGGCCATGTGCTGGAAAACGAGTCCCTGGTGAACTGGCCCAACTGGCTGCCTCTCAGTTTTCGGCCCGAGGGGGGCAACTGGTTCGACCTGGATGATGTGGATCTGCTGGAGTTTAAGTTTCGTCTGAATCTCTATCGCGGACTGCTGGAGCGAGAAGTTCGCTTCCGCGACAGCGACGAGCGGGAGTTTGCCCTCGTCTGTCGGCGGTTGGTGCATATGGCCAACCCCCATCTGGCGGCGATTGAGTGGCGCATTACCTCCCTCAACTGGTCAGGTCAGCTTGAGATCCGCTCAAGCCTGGATGGCACCGTCACCAACCAGAACGTAGAACGCTACCGTCAGCTGAACGGCAAGCATCTCAATATTCTGGAGACCGGCTACGAAGGGGAAGATGCTGTTGTTCTCTCGGTACAGACCAACCAATCCTGCATTCGCATGACCCAGGCGGCCCGCACGCGGGTTTATGAAAACGATGTGCTGGTTCCTACCCAACGTCACAGCGAAGAATCCGAAGGACGAATCGGCCACCGGCTGGTGGTGCCCTGCCATCAGCATCAGGAACTCCGTATCGAAAAAATTGTAACGGTCTACACCTCTCGAGACTTTGCTATCAGCAACCCTAATCTGGCGGCCCGCAAGCTGGTACGTCGGGCAGGCACTTTCGACGAGTTGTGCCAGTCTCACCAGCGTTGTTGGCAGCATTTGTGGAGCATCACCGACATCGTGCTGCAGGACGGCGAAGCCGCAACGCAGCTGGTCCTGCGGCTACACCTGTTCCATCTGCTGCAAACGGTATCCCCCAACTCCATCGACCGCGATATTGGGGTGCCCTCGCGGGGCTGGCACGGGGAAGCCTACCGGGGCCATATTTTGTGGGATGAGCTGTTCATTTTTCCCCTGATCATTCTGCGGATGCCGGAGTTGTCCCGGTCGCTGCTGATGTATCGCTATCGGCGGCTGGATGAAGCCCGCTACCTGGCTTTGAAGTCGGGCTACCGGGGGGCCATGTTCCCCTGGCAAAGCGGCAGCGACGGTCGCGAAGAAAGCCAGATACTGCACCTCAACCCCCGCTCGGGCCGGTGGATTGCCGATATCTCCAACCACCAGCGCCATGTTAATGCGGCCATTGCCTACAACGTCTGGCAGTACTACCAGGCCACCGACGATTTGGAATTTATGGCCTACTACGGGGCCGAAATGCTGCTGGAAATTGCCCGTTTTTGGGCCAGCATTGCTACCTATAACGGCGATCGCGATCGCTACGAAATTCGCGGCGTTATGGGGCCAGACGAGTTTCACACCCAGTACCCCAACCGCGAAAAACCGGGGCTAGACAACAACGCCTACACCAACGTCATGGCGGTGTGGGTGCTGCATCGGGCCTCCCAGGTGTTGACCCTGCTGGATGAGAAGCGCCGCCGGGAACTGACCGAAATGTTGGACATTAACGACGAAGAACTGGTGCGGTGGGACCAAATCAGCCGCCGCATGTTCATTCCCTTTCACGACGACGGCATTATCAGCCAGTTTGAGGGCTATGGCGACCTGAAAGAGTTTGACTGGGAAGGCTACAAAGAGAAATATGGCGACATTCAGCGCCTGGACCGCATTCTGGAAGCGGAAGATCTGGATGTCAATCACTTTAAGGCCAGCAAACAGGCCGATGTGCTGATGCTGTTTTATCTGTTCTCGGCAGAAATGCTGAAAACGCTGTTCCGGCATATGGACTATCCCTTTGATACAGACTTCATTCCCCGCAACATTAACTACTACCTGGAACGTACCTCCCATGGCTCGACCCTGAGCCGGGTGGTGCATTCCTGGGTGCTGGGCCGGTCAGATCGGGAAAGCGCCTGGAAACTGTTCAAAGAAGCCCTCCACAGCGATGTGGACGACATCCAGGGGGGCACTACCCCCGAAGGCATTCACCTGGGGGCCATGGCGGGCACTGTGGATCTGATTCAGCGCATGCACACCGGCCTGGAAATGCGGGAAGACGTTCTGTGGTTCAACCCCCTGTTGCCGAAAGAACTCAACAGCGTGCGGTTGCGCATTCGCTATCACTGCCACTGGTTGTCAGTGCATCTAAACCATGAGACCCTGACGGTTAAGTTCGACCGGGGCGGGTCCCAGGCGGCCCGCATTGGCTTTCGCGACCAGATCTGCGAGATGCAGCAGGGGGAAGAACAAGTTTTTGAGCTATAGCCTCAAGGTCACCCCAACGCCAACTCCAAAGTGGTCAGAAATCCCTCGCAGGGCATCCAGTTTAGCGGGCCAGGCGAAAGATTCCACAAATTCGATCCCACGATCTAATGACACACAAATATGGTCAATATTGGAGTGCTGCCCACTGGTAACCCGTCGTACTGGATCTCTATCGCCGCAGGTCAGGCATTCAAGCTGACTGTCAGCCAGCGCCTGCCGCAGGGCCTGTTTATTGCGGCGAGAACCATAGTAGGGCAGTTCGTTCAAATCCTGGTTAAAGTCTCCCGCCAGAATAAAGGGCACATCAGGATGGGTTTCCATGAGCCGTTGCCAATCCGCCTGTTGATGTTGTAATGCCGCGGCAAATGCATCGCGGCTGGAGTAGTTCTGCCAGGTGCTGTCTAACCAGGGCAATACCGTGCCATAGATCATGCATTGATGCCCGGTATTCATCGTCACCAGGGCGCAGGCTGTACGAGCCTGATCCGAAGAGGGTACCAGGCTGATTTCTCCATTCCTGACCCAGATTTGAATCCACCGTTCGCCATTCCGCGCAGGCCGATCTGGTTCACCGCTGCTGATACTGCTATAGGCCAACCCTGGAGAAATGGCTTCGTCAGTCTCGGTAAATATCCAGATATCAGCGTCAATATTCTGTATCCAGCTGTGTTGACGTTCGGCTTGGGGGGTATGAGGTTCGACCCGCTCCAAATTCCATGTGGCGATCTTCATTCAGGCTGTTTCATCGAATGAGCCTATTCTCTGTAACGTGTTGCGAGTCCGCTTGTATATATTCTTCTATACAGAGGGTATGACTTGAAAATGCTAAAGCCGATATAGCTCAGCCATCATGTCAGAGGTTACGGCAGAGGTTGGGGCATCAAACAAAATTTGCCCCTGGCGGAGGCCGACGATGCGATCGCAGTACCGCACCGCAAACTCCACATCATGCAGACTGATCACCAGTGTCTTTCCCATGGACTGGTTTAGGGACACCAACAGTTCCATAATTTCCCGCGATCGCTCCGGGTCCACGCTCGAAATCGGCTCATCTGCCAGAATCGCCAGCGGGTCTTGCAGCAGCACCCTGGCCAGGGCCACCCGCTGCTGCTGCCCCCCCGACAGGCGATCGGTACGGGCGTAGAGTTTTTCCACAATCCCCACCTGGTTAAGGGCCTGGGCCGCTGTCTTAATCTCCTGGGGCCAAATTAATGACCACAGAGACTTGGCCAGGCTCCAGCGGCCTAAATGCCCGGCATTGACATTGTGAAGCACCGACAGATTGCCGACCAGATGGTGCTGCTGGTACACCGTCCCAATACAGCGCTGCAGCCGTCGCAGAGCAGAAGGGTTGATTCTCTGGGCACTCTGCCCCAGCAACCAAACCTCCCCTGTACTGGTTGCCAGACTGCCATTCAGCAAATTCAGTAAGGTACTTTTTCCGGCTCCGCTGGGGCCAATTAACGCAACTCGCTCCCCCGGATAAATCGTCAGGTTGCAGTCCTTCAGGGCCAAGACCGACCCAAACTGGCAGCTCACCGACCGCAGCTGAAACATGGGGTCTGCGCTACTGGATTTTGCCAATTTGCCGTCCCACCGCTTCAATTTCGGCGTAGTTGTCATTCTCAGTGGGGATAAATGCCCCAGCCCCGAACAAATCGAGAATTTCCTTTTCCTCCGGCACACTGGGGTCCAGGCTGACCAGGGCTGTTTGCACCTTGTCGATAAACCCTTCGCCGTAGCGCTCTTCCACATCTGGGTGAATTACCCAGTGATAGTTCGGGTAAGGCGGGGTGCGCCAGATTAACGTCACCCGACTCTCATCTACGGCCCCCTCCGCCAGACGGGCTTCCCACACCTGCTCATTCAGGGCAGCCACTTCGTAAGTCCCCGCTTCTACCAGTTTGATGGTGGCATCGTGGTTACCCGAAAAGCCCACCTCCCCTCTAAAGTCCGTCTCAATATTAAGTCCTGCTTCTTGCAGATAATGCTGGGGCATCAACCGCCCCGACGTAGAAGACTCGCTGCCAAAGGTTAAGGTGCGACCTTTCAGCTGGGCTAAGTCAGAAATTTCAGACAACGGTTCCAGGCCAGTGCCGGTGTTGGCAATCAAAACGCTGTGAAAGGCTTCGTCAATATCCCGCTGCACAATCGCCTCAGCCCCTTCCACCTGCAGCCGAGCCTGAACCCCCGTCAAACTGCCAAACCACACCAAATCCAAATCTCCTACCTTAAACGCCGTAACCGCTGCCGCGTAATCCGTCACGGGTTCATAGGCCACCGGAACGCCCAACTCTGCTTCCAGATAGGTTGCCAGCTTACTGTAGAGCCGCTGCACCTTCTCCGGATCCTGGTCCGGAATTGCCCCCACCGCCAGGGGAATGACCGCTTCCGTAATATTTTGCTCGTCACCAGCATTCTGCCCATCCGTCGAAGGAGCACAGGCCCCCAGGGGCAACAACAGTAGCAGACCTGACAAACTCCCAACCAGCGATGCGCGAGCCATTATCATGACAAACCACAAACTCCAAAGGGCAGATCAGCCTCCATCATAAGCAGGATCTCAAGTCGCAAGCAATCTCCCCCACCAGCATCCATCTCTCACCCCTCACCCCTCACCCTTCACCCTTCACCCCTCACCCCTCACCCCTCACCCCTTCCCCCCCTTTCTGCTACGGTACTAATCGCACCCTTCTCCCCACCGATATGACCCTCGACTGGCACTACCCCTTCCCCGAACTGCTGCCGGGAACACTGCTAAAACGCTACAAGCGCTTCCTGGCAGACATTGAACTCGATACGGGGGAAGTGATCACCGTCCACTGCCCCAATACCGGACCTATGACCGGGGTGTGCCATATCGGTGGTCGGGTCATGGTATCTCGCAGCGACAACCCCAACCGCAAGCTGCCCTACACCTGGGAACTGGCAGAGGTCAACGATACAATACCCACCTGGGTAGGCGTGAATACAGCTCTGCCCAACCGGGTGGTGAAATCGGTGCTAGAGGCCCGACTAATCCCTGAACTGGGAGACTACAGCATGATTCGGTCCGAGGTGCGCTACGGCAGCGACAACAAAAGTCGAGTGGATTTTGTCCTGTCTGACGAGGCTAAACAATCCCTGATCTACATTGAGGTTAAAAACACCACCTGGGCCAAACAAACCCTGGCCCTGTTCCCCGATACCGTCACCACTCGCGGGCAAAAACACCTCAAAGAACTTACCTACCTGCTGCCAGACCACAAAGCGGTCATGCTCTATTTCATTAACCGGGGCGACTGCGTAGAATTTTCCCCCGGCGATGAGGCCGACCCAACCTATGGTGAGCTTTTGAGAACTTCGGTAAAGGCTGGGCTTATGGTGCTACCCTGCCGGTTTGATATCAGCCCTGAGGGAATTCGTTATCTGGGACTGGCCAACCTAAATTTGTAAAGCATTCGTTATCTGGGACTGGCCAACCTAAATTTGCCCTGAGAACTCAATCCCAAACCCTGACTCAGTATGAGGGGAAAATCTGGTTCTTATCGGTCCAGACAAATCAGTAATATTGCGTAAATCTAACCTGCAGGGCTGAATTAAACCTTAAAAGATTCAGAATAAGTCTTATGTCCGCCGTAAAATCACCAAGGTAGATTTACTGTTATTTCAACTTCAACTTCGGATAAAGCTGCCCCTAAATCTAGTGTTTCCATCTATCTAATAGCCCTGTGGGTCAAGCAATTGAGGCATCTTTGAAGATGCTTAGAACGGGTGCCCCGGTATAAAAAAGCGCTCTTAAATTATGGGGAATACTCAAAATCTACAGGGGTTAATCCTTGCCTCACAAAAATGTATAAATCCTATGAAAGTAGCGTTTATAGAAGTCTGCTTCGGTTTAAATTTGCTTGGATGTAGGTAGTCAGCTTCTAATTTGTTACTTGTCTACGGTTGTAATACAGCGTCTTTGCAGCACATGAGGTGCACAGGCCATTTAACCAGCCCCTGGCTTTACTGACCTCCCTTAGCAGGAGAGTGCTGTATTCGTTAAAAGCCCCTATACCAAGCCCAGCACCAGGTCTGTAGTTTTCTTTAGGGCAAAACTCTACCTCTGGTCTTGGAGAAGGTTAAATCAACAACCTATTGAAATTTGATTTGTCTAGGGAGTACATGATCAACTATGTCTATCACTGCACAACAATCAGCGGTTGAATCGCAGGTAGGGGTTTATGAATGTGAGGTTACCCTCAAGTTCCGCATTATTGAAGAAGACCGCGTCATGCAGGACCGAGAGCGTCTGCTGGAATTGCTGATCGACGCCTTCTCCTATGGCAGTGATGAGTTTGTAGAACCAATTGAGTCGGAAGTCGAAATTTCAGAAATTTCAGAAGTTTTGGCTTCTCCACTAATGCGTCGGCAACTCATTCGGCTGCGCAACCTGCCGGTCGATTAGGGCAAGTGGGCAAAGTCAGCGTTTGACTGGGGAATGGGGATGCAATAACGTGGGATAGCCGTCTCGGCTGTCCAAGAGCAGGCAAGATGCCTACCCTACAAAAATTGGATGTTATAAAATCCTCATTCCTAAGCGGCAACGGCTGGGTGATGCGATACAACTCACCGCAAGGTTAGCCGCAGTTTTGTCAACCGCTGACGTCTTGCCTCCGTCTTTACGGAAGTGGTTAAGGATTGAGTTCAACCTGGTTCCACTGGTCATCATCCACCCGACTATAGTGAGTGCGATTTTGGGGATTTCCCTTTAATTCCAGGTGATCCACAGATTGGGGAATGAGCAATCCCAGGCAAAAAGAAATTGGGGGAAGCTGGGGGTTAGGTTCCGGGTCTTCAAAGCGTTCAGAGCCTTCAGTGCGCTTTTGGCCAGGATGCGGCCAGTAAAACTGCAGGCGAGATTTATCAGACAAGTTTTCCCATACCTGCTGGCGCTGGGTTTTCAGGTCAGCATTAGGATGATCGGCATCAATCCAGGAGAGATGGCCCGATAGCCGAAACTGTTCACGGGTTTCGGTGAAATACCAGCAGGCTTCAGCCAGGGGGTGAACCTCTGCATCTTCAACCTTTTGGCTGCGGCCATCGCTAACGAACATGAGGGCATTAGCATCGGGCAAAAACCCCCGAAATACTATTGTTCGGTTCGCCGGGCGACCATCGGGATGTACCGTTGCCAACTGAAAATAGCGACTGTAGGGTTTGCTTCGATTGCGGTGCAAGGATCGAGATAAAGGGCTCCGCCAGGGAGCTAATTGTGCGGTTTGTGTAACGGATGCAGCAGAATCAGACATACTAAGGATTGGGGATCACGTCCAGGATTGGAACTTGGGTTAGTCTGGGATGTGCAGTTACATCTTAAACCCATCCCAATTGCAGCACGGCGCTTGGGCCCCTTAAGGAAAATCACTGACCTGATCAAATCAAACCTATGGTTCTTGCCATTTTGTCACTTATTGCCGGGGGAGGGCTACTCATGGTAGGCGCAGAATCCCTGGTGAAAGGTGCCTCTAAACTTGCTGGGCTACTGGGTATTCCTCCCTTAATTATTGGTCTGACGATTGTAGCCTACGGCACCAGTGCGCCAGAGTTAGCCGTTAGCCTGCAATCAACCCTGGGCGGACAGAGCGATATTGCCGTAGGTAATGTGATTGGTAGCAACATCTTCAATGTGCTGATGATTTTGGGTATTTCAGCCCTGGTGGCTCCTCTGCGGGTCGCTCAGCAGTTGATCCGGCTCGATGTGCCGATCATGATTGGTATTTCAGGGCTGATGCTTTTCTTTTCCCTGGACCGGTTACTGCAGCCCTCTGACGGGATTATTCTAGTCATCGGTAGCGTGGTGTACACACTATTTTTGCTCTACCAGAGCCGCAAAGAAACCGATGCCAATGTCCAGGCCGAGTACGAACTGGAGTACGGCAGCAAAAGCGCAGTCAAGCTGGCATGGCTATACAATTTGTTGTTTTTGGGACTGGGGGTCTTAATCCTGATTGTCGGCTCGCGGTTGTTTGTTTTTGGGGCGGTGGATATTGCCGAAGCCTTTGGCATTAGCCAGGTGGTCATTGGTTTGACCATTGTTGCCATCGGCACCTCTCTGCCGGAGTTGGCCACATCCATGGTGGCGACCCTGCGAGGAGAGCGAGATATTGCCGTCGGCAACGTGGTTGGTAGCAACATCTTCAATCTGCTGACTGTGATTGGGGTGGCAACTCTCACCTCTGGGGGCGGGCTGTCAATTCCTCCGGCGGTGTTAAATTTTGACCTCCCGGTGATGGTGGCGGTGGCGGTGGCCTGCATTCCCATTTTTGCCACCGGCAATGAGATTTCGCGCTGGGAAGGATTTTTGTTTGTTGGCTACTACGTCGCCTATGCCACGTATCTCATTCTGAGGGCGGCTGACCATGAGCATCTAGAAATTTTTAGCCAGGTGATGCTATTGTTCGTCATTCCAATTACGATCATCACCATGATTACAGTGGTTGCCCGCTACTGGCCTAAAAGGCATTTAGCTCAAGATAGTGAGTCCAAAACATCTTCGGCGCTGCCGAAAGACCCCCATCACCGTTAGGATGATGAAATCTTTTCCTAGCTAAACTCGAAAGCCTCAGCGTATGGGTGCTTTCGGCTGAGTTGGCGTTGTTCTTACCGTTTGCACCTGTCCCAGACCCTATGGCCATCGCTGTTGATTTTGGTACAAGTAATACTGTAGTCGCCCGCTGGAATGCGGCTTCCGAACAGCCGGAAACTATTTCTCTACAGGGGCTGAGCGTACAGTTAGGGGATGACCCACCGCTGGTACCCAGTCTGGTATATGTCGAGCGTCCTCACCCATCGGGGATTCTTGCGGGGCAGTCGGTACGGGATAGAGGTTTAGATATTACGGCAGACCCCCGTTTTTTTGGCAACTTTAAGCGGGGCATCGGAGCATCTTTTCAGGGGTTTTTGCCGGAAATTGACGGCCAAACCCTGACTTTTGAGCAGGTGGGGCAGTGGTTTCTTGAAACTGTTCTCGACAAGGTTAAGGGCACCGTCCCCGAAGCCGACAGCCTGGTGGTAACCGTGCCAGTCGATAGTTTTGAAGCCTACCGCCTGTGGTTGGGAGAACTGGCTGAAGCCTTAAACTTTAAGCAAGTGCGGTTGATTGATGAACCTACCGCTGCCGCCCTGGGGTATGGCCTGACAGGCAACCAAACCCTTTTGGTGTTGGATATGGGCGGCGGCACCCTGGATTGGTCTTTAGTGGAGTTAACCACGCCAGAAAAGCGCCCCCCGATGGGCTTCATTTTGAAGTGGGGCCGTAAGCATATGGCCCACGATACGGCTCAAATTCCTAAAACTGCTAAGGTGCTGGCCAAAGCCGGAGAAAACCTGGGTGGAGCTGACATTGATAACTGGCTGGTGGACTACTTCCAACAGCAGCAGGAAATTGAGGGCAGTCCAGTGGTGCAGCGGCTGGTGGAGCGGCTGAAAATCCAGCTTTCCCAACAGGAGGTGGCTCAGGAGGTTTATTTTAATGATGAAACCCTGGAAACCTATGAGTTTGTCCTTGATCGGAACCAGTTCGAGCAAATTTTAAGCCAGCACCAGTTTTTTGAACGATTAGAATCCAGCCTGGCCCAGGTACTACAACAGGCCAGACGCCAGGGGGTATCGCCCGAAGATATCGATGCCGTGCTGCTGGTGGGGGGAACGGCACAAATTCCGGCGGTGCAGAACTGGGTGCGGCAGCAGTTTCCGGCAGACAAAATTAAGTCAGACAAACCGTTTGAAGCCGTTGCCCACGGGGCTCTACGGCTGGAACAGGGACTAGAGCTGGAAGATTTTCTCTACCACAGCTATGGGGTGCGCTACTGGGACCGCCGCAACAACTGCCACGGCTGGCATCCCATCATTAAGCAGGGGCAACCCTACCCCATGACTCAGCCGGTGGAGCTAACCCTGGGGGCCTCGGTAGATAAGCAGCCCAGTCTTGAACTGGTGCTGGGGGAACTGGGAGAAGCAGCCACCCAAACGGAGGTGTACTTCGAAAATGGTCGCCTGGTCACCCGCCAGGTCAGCGAAGGCAGTAACCAGGTGCAGCCCCTTAATGATACAGAAGGAGCCCGCACCATCGCCCAGCTGAACCCACCGGGTTTTCCAGGAACTGACCGCATTCGGGTGCTGTTTCGGGTTGATGCCGACCGGCTGCTGCGCATTACGGTGGAAGATATTCTGACAGGAGATACCCTGATAACCAACCAGCCGGTGGTGAAGTTGAGCTGAAGCGATATGGTGTTGCCGTCCCCAGAAGCAATGGCTGGATATCGTGCAGATGCTCAAAAACAGCAGATTGAGAAACGCGGATATCTCTACCTTTAGAAATGACGGCAGAGGTCCCATTCCGGGTTAAATTAAGCTATGTGATCATCCTGAGCATAAAAATGTCTGAAAACGCCGGAAATATCCTACTGGTTGATGATGAGCCGGGGCTGCGGGAGGCAGTGCAGGCTTATCTAGAAGACAGTGGCTTTACCGTAAAAACGGCCAGCAACGCCCAGGAAGGGTGGGACTTGCTACAGAAGGAAACTCCGGACGTATTGATTTCCGATATCATGATGCCCCAGGTGGATGGGTACGCATTTCTGGCCCAGGTGCGGGATGACATTCGCTTCAAGGGACTGCCGGTGTTGTTTTTGACCGCTCGGGGAATGACCGGCGATCGCATCCAGGGCTATAACGCCGGAGTGGATGCCTATATGTCAAAACCCTTTGACCCTGAAGAACTGGTGGCGGTGGTCAGCAACCTGATGCAGCGTCGTGCCGCTCAAGCTCCTGATACTGGAGATATTCCCGACATTGCCACCATGGCCCGGCAAATCGAAGAAATTAAGGCCATGTTGACCCAAAAGGGCGGGATTGCCAAAACTCCTGCCGACATCAACATTGACCTGACCCCTCGGGAACAGAGCGTACTCGACCTGGTTTCCGAAGGCTTGATGAACAAAGAAATTGCCAGCCGTCTGGATACCAGCGTTCGCAACGTTGAAAAATACGTCAGTCGGTTGTTCAGCAAAACCGGCACCAACAGCCGCACAGAGCTGGTGCGATTTGCCCTGGAACATGGTTTGGTGGACTGAGTACGGCCTAGATCAGCACGACCTGGCAAGGTACCGCAACGCTCCCTAGGTCGAATGGCACTGAATTAAGCTGCAATCAATCCTTACCGATGGTCCCAGACCGGCCCATAGGGCCAACGCCGAAAGCCTTGATCTGCTGTAGGGTGGGCACTGCCCACCAGCCTGGTTTCAGTGACATTCCTCCCTAGGTCTGGCTCTCTTCCAGGGCTTTCTTTTCTCGCATGGCTTGACGACGATTCAGCAGAAGCTGGGTAATTTCGGTGGCCAACAGGGTGACAATTACGCCATCGTCTACCCGAGAGTGTTTTGATTTTTGTGTAAGGGCCAATCAGCCGATTAATCAAGTTTTCTGCAAGCCTTGTGGGGCAGGCGTCTCGCCTGCTCAGCTGGGACAGGCAGGATGCCTATCCCACAAGATTCCGAACACTCCCTCTACCCAGCCGAGAATAGGAATTACGTCGGGAGAAAAATCCAGAGGGCTGACCAGTTAGGCCAGCGAGGCCAGAATCACCATCCAACGATAGCGGGGATGGCCCATGATTTTGGCGTGAAGACGTTTGAGCATAGTGGGCTAAAGAATGGGCAACAACTGCAAAACAAGCACCAGTAAATGAAATATCAGAGCTGTAGCTCTTTGATAGGAGCAGGTCCAGAAGCAGCACTGTCTCTTACTGTTAAATCTGGGGAATCGCCGGATAGCGGTTTGGTCAGCAGATCATCCACCACGTCCTTAATAATGCTGGCTACAGGGACAGCAATCAAAATGCCGACTAAGCCCCCTAGCTTGGCCCCCATGAAGACGGCGATGATCACCCAGATGGGGTTGACCCCCACGATGCCGCTCATGACTTTGGGCACAATAGCATTGTCGAGGATTTGACCGAGAACAAAAGAAATCCCAAACACCTCCAACCCGGTGCTCCAATCCTGCAGCATCAGAAACAAACTCACTGCCGCCTGAGATATCGCCCCCATGAAGGGGAACAGGCTGGCCATGCCGATCAGGAACCCAAACAGCAGGCCCAGGGGCACTTTCAGAAAGGTGAATATGACCGACAGGGTGGCGCTAAAGCTGAGGGCAATTACCACCTGACCGCCAATGAACCGCTTCAGCTTGGTGGGAATGCCGCTTTGCAACCGCTGCTGCCACCGGGGAGAAAACCAGCCGATGATGCCGTTCCAGGCGGCCTCGCCGCTGGTAAGCAGAAAAATGGTCAGGATGATGACAAAAAATACCGTTAGCCCGCCGCTAAAACTGCCCGCCAGCAGGCTGAGCAAAGAACTGCTCAGGATTCGCAGGGCGCGGGTAACCTGCTGTAGGGCCTGGGCTTCGATCTGATCCAGGTTGAGGCCATACTGGCTCAGCTGCGGCGCAAGGGGGGAGTTGTCGAGCCATTCAAACAGGGCATCCGCAGAGGCCACCCACTGGGGCAGCAGGTCGATGAAGTCTCTCACCTGCTGAATCAGGGCGGGGACAATCAGCAATCCCAGCAGTCCCACTAACCCGATACCCACCAGCAGCACCAGGGTCAGACTCAGGCTTCTGGGCATGCCCTGCCTCTGCAGAAACTTGATGGGAAAGTCCAGCACAATGGCCAGAATGATGGAGACCAGCACAATGCTCAGCAGCGGCTGCACATAGTTGATGGCAAGGGTCAGCAGCCAGAGGTTGAGAAACACCAGGGGAAATATCACGGTATTTCTCAGCCATAGCGGTAGCTTCAGGGTCTGGGAAGGTGAGGTTTCGTTAGGTTCGGTCATGGGGTGTCAGCATCCTCGGGGGGAACCAGTCGGTCTAAAGCCGCTTGAATGACTGCTGCAGCGGGTTGCCAGCGATACCGATTCAGGTCAATGCGGCCCTTTTCGTCAAATTCTATGCCCTCATCTTCGAGGATGGCCCGTTGTAAATAATCCGTTCCATTTCGCAGGGGCGACTGGGAGACTTCTCCCTTCGCATTAATTACCCGTTGCCAGGGTACATCCGAAGTTTTCATATCCACCCGGTAGAGGGCATAACCTACCAGGCGAGGCTTGCCGATCAGGCCAGCCAGTTCAGCCACCTGGCCGTAGGTAGCGACTTGACCGGCAGGAATTTGCCGCACGATAGCGTAAATGCGCTCATAAGTGTGCATATCAACCGGTCTGAAAACAGCGCTGGCAGCCCAGCATAACCAGGGAGAACTCGGCTACCGTGATCACTTCATCGGTCTGGTAGGTGGGGCCATCGTCGATGAAGCCCGATGGTTTTTCCGTGTCCATCAGCAGAGACCACTGACGCTGTTGCAGAGCGGGGGGGATGACAAACTCCTGGGGTTCTGGCTGGGCGTTGAACAGCAGCAGATAGCTGTCGTCCAAAATCCGTTGCCCCAACGCGTCAGGGTGAATGAGTTCTTCCCCATTCATAAACACGCACAGGGCTTTGGCGGAACCGTCGTGCCACTGTTCGTCGGTGATTTCGCCGCCGTCGGGGTTGTACCAGCCAATGTCATGGACCCCAGAGCCGTGGATTTGCCGCCCCTGGAACCAGTGGCGACGGGCAAAGGTGGGATGCTGGCGGCGGAAGTGGATGAGCCGTTTGGTAAAGTCCAGCAGGATCTGGTTGTCGGGGGAGAGGTTCCAGTCGAACCAGGACAGTTCGCTGTCCTGACAATAGGTGTTGTTGTTGCCCTGTTTGGTGCGGCCCAGTTCATCCCCGCCGAGGATCATCGGCACCCCCTGGGAGAGCATCAGGGTGGTGAGGAAGTTCCGCTGCTGCTTCAGGCGTAAGGCCAGGATGTCGGGATCGTCTGTCTCCCCCTCTTCTCCGCAGTTCCAGGAGCGGTTATAGCTTTCGCCGTCGCGGTTGTCTTCGCAGTTGGCTTCGTTGTGCTTTTCGTTGTAGCTGACCAGGTCCCGCAGGGTAAAGCCATCGTGGCAGGTGATGAAGTTGATGCTGGCGTGGGGCCGCTTGCCGTTGGCCTGGTACAGGTCAGAGCTGCCGGTGAGGCGAAAGGCAAATTCCCCCAATCGGCAGTCGTGGTCGCGCCAGAAATCGCGCATGGAGTCGCGGTATTTGCCGTTCCACTCTGACCACAGCAGGGGAAAGTTGCCCACCTGGTAGCCCCCTTCCCCCAGGTCCCAGGGTTCGGCAATGAGCTTGGTGGTGGAGAGTACCGGGTCCTGGTGAATGATGTCGAAGAAGGCGGCCAGGCTATCGACTTCGTACAGCTCACGGGCCAGGGCCGAGGCCAGGTCAAACCGGAAGCCATCGACATGCATTTCGGTGACCCAGTAGCGCAGGCTGTCCATAATTAGCTTTAGCACCTGGGGATGGCGCACGTTGAGGGAATTGCCGCAGCCGGTAAAGTCCATGTAATAGCGGGGCAGGTCATCCACCAGGCGGTAGTAGGCGGCATTATCTAACCCCCGGAGGGTCAGGGTAGGGCCGAGATGGTTGCCCTCCCCGGTGTGGTTGTAGACCACATCCAGCAGCACTTCAATGCCTGCCTGGTGGAGGGCTTTCACCATCTGCTTGAATTCTTTCACCTGCTCCCCGGCCTGGCCGGAGGCGCTGTAGCCGGCATAGGGGGCAAAATATCCCAGGGAATCGTAGCCCCAGTAGTTGCGCAGCCCGTGGGCCACCAGGTGCCCCGGATAGGCGTGAAAATGATGGACGGGTAATAGCTCCACGGCGGTAATGCCCAGCCCTTGGAGATGCTCGATCACGGCGGGATGGGCCAACCCGGCATAGGTGCCCCGTAGATGGTCGGGCACATCGGGATGAAGCTGGGTAATGCCTTTGACGTGGGTCTCGTAAATGATGGTCTGGTGCCAGGGAGTCTCCAGGTGGCGATCGCCTTCCCAGTCGAAGGAAGGGTCTACCACGACGCATTTGGGCATAGCGTTAACGCTATCGGCGTCCTGAAAGGTCAGGTCCAGATCTTCCAGATCGTCGGTCTTACCCACGCGGGAGATATCGTAGCTAAAGATCGATTCACCATAGGTCACATCCCCTTCAATCGCACGGGCATAGGGGTCGAGCAGTAGCTTATGGGGATTGAACCGCAGCCCGTTTTCTGGATCATAAGGCCCATGCACCCGGTAGCCGTAACGCTGGCCGGGGCCAACGTTGGCCAGGTAGCCATGCCAGACGTAGTTTTCCACCTCTTTGAGGGGCAACCGGGTCTCGTGACCGGCTTCGTCGAACAGGCACAGGTCTACTGCCGTGGCGTTTTCAGAAAATATGGCGAAGTTAGTTCCAGAGCCATCCCAGGTTGCCCCCAGGCGGTGAGGACGGCCCGGCCAGACTTGCATACCCATGGTGTCGGTGTCTCCCCGCTGCGTCGTTGATGTTCTCTACGGATTAGATCATAGTGCAGGTTTTCCGGCTTACTGACCAGCGGGGAGGAGAGTTGGCGTTAGGCTGTCTCTTCGCTGTCCTGTCTCATCTGCTGCTCAACGGTGCTGATGGCAGCATTGATGGCCGCTAAGCGAGTTTCCAGGGAGTCGCGAAATGCCTTCATCATGTCCAGCTTGAACTGCTGCTGTTGACGACGGGCCTCGGGAGACGGAGTACAACAAAATGGGAAAAACATAGGCTTGTCTTGAGTTCGAGGACGACAAGTCTATTATGACGCGAACCCATAGGACATGAACTAAAAGCGGAGGCAGCGCTGGCTACCTCCGCTTCAGGAAACGATGGAATATCAAACTTAGCGCTTAGAACTTAGCGCTTACCTCCTATTCCTCTTCGGCAGCCGCTTCCTCGATAACCGCTTCGGCGGCTTCCTCCGCGGCTATTTCGGCTTCAATGGATGTCGCCGGGTCGCCGTTGTCCTCTTCCTGGTTGTCCTGCAGGGCTGGGGGCACCAGGGCAACTGCCGCGATCGCATCCTCGTCATCCAGCTTCTGCAGCCGCACCCCGGTGGCGGGGCGGGATTGAATGGAAATGTCATTCACCCGCTGGCGAATAATGATGCCCCGGTTGGTCACCAGCATCAGTTCATCCCCTTCGTTGACGATCAGCAACGCCGCCAGGGCGTCGTCATCCTTGCGAAACTTGATGGCGGTGAGACCCATGCCAGCCCGATTCTGCAGGCGGAATTTGGAGACCGGCACCCGCTTACCCAGGCCCGAGGCAGTAATCACCAGCACCCAGGGACCGCCCTCGGTGCCGGGGGTGACATCTTCTTCATCATCGCTGTCGCTGGCGTTGGCCCGCACCACGGCTTCTACCACCTGGCTGGGCAAAATATCCATGCTGATCAGCTCATCCCCGTTCCGCAGGTTCATGGACCGCACCCCGCGGGTAGGTCGCCCCAGGGGCCGCAGCTGGTCGTCATCGGCCTTAAAGTGAATGGCCATGCCCTGGTGGGAGCCGATCAGAATGCTGTCGGTGGTCCGGGCCAGGCGCACCCACTTGAGATGGTCTCCATCTTCCAGGGAAATGGCAATCAGCCCGTTGGTGCGAATGTTGCTGAAGGCCGACAGGGCCGTTTTCTTGACGTAGCCCCCTTTGGTCAGCATCACCAGGTAGTCTTCGTCGGTGAACTCTCGCACCGCCAGCACCGAGGTAATGCATTCTTCTTTGGGGATGGGCAGCATCTGCACCATGGGCACCCCTCGGGCCACGCGGGAGCCCTCCGGCACCTGGTAGGCCCTCAGGGAGTAGGCCACCCCGCGATCGCTGAAGAACAGCACATGGTCATGGGTGTAGCAGGTGATGAAGTGCTGCACGCCGTCGTCTTCCTTCATTTTGGTGCCCGACTTGCCGCGGGTAGCGCGGCTCTGGGCTTCAAAGGTGTCTACCGGCATGCGCTTGATGTAGCCCTGGTCAGTAATCAGCAGCACCACCTGCTCATTGGCGATCAGGGCGATATCGGTTAGTTCCCCTTCATCCATCTCAATGACGGTGCGGCGGGGGTCATCGAACTTTGCCTTAAGCTCAGTCAGCTCATTGACAATGATTTCCAGAATTCGCTCGCGCCGGGCCAGGATGTCCTGCAGGTCAGCGATGGTGGCCTGCAGCTCTTCGTGCTCTGCATGAATTTTGTCGGCCTCCAGGGCGGTGAGGCGACGCAGCTGCATCTGCAGAATGGCGTCGGCCTGAATTTCTGACAGCTCATAGGTCTCCATCAACTCCTGCTTGGCGGTGGGGGTATCTGCCGCACCGCGAATCAGGGCAATAATGGCATCCAGATTGGCCAGGGCAATCAGGTAGCCCTGCAGAATGTGGTCGCGCTCTTCCGCCTTGCGCAGCTCGTACCGGGTGCGGCGGGTGATGGTTTCAATGCGGAAGTCGAGGAACACCTCCAGCATGGGCTTCAGCCCCAGCAGCTGGGGTTCCCCATTCACCAGGGAGAGCATGTTGACGCCGAAGTTGTTCTGCAGGGGCGTCTGCTTGTAGAGGTTGTTGAGCACCACCCGGGGGTAGGCGTCGCGCTTGAGTTCGATGACGATGCGCATGCCGTCGCGATCGCTCTCGTCGCGGATGTCGGCAATGCCTTCCAGCCGCCGCTCGTTCACCATCTCAGCAATGCGCTCAATCATGGCCGCCTTGTTGGTCTGGTAAGGCAGCTCGGTGATGATGATGGCTTCCCGGTCGGGGCGGCCCCGTTGCTCAACGGTTTCGATGTTGGCGACCCCCCGCATGGTGACGGAACCACGCCCGGTAGTGTAGGCATCCAGGATGCCGCTGCGACCCCAAATTTGCCCCCCGGTGGGAAAGTCAGGGCCGGGGATGAGCTGCATTAGCTCGGCGGTGGAGATGGCCGGGTTCTCGATCAGGGCAATTACCCCGTCGATCAGCTCTCCAGGGTTGTGGGGGGGAATGTTGGTGGCCATGCCCACGGCAATGCCGGAAGAGCCGTTCAGCAGCAGCTGGGGTAGCCGGGAGGGCAGAACGATGGGCTCCTGCTGGGAACCATCGAAGTTGTCTGCAAAATCGACGGTTTCCGACTCAATATCCTGCAGCAGAGAGTCGCTGGAGAGGGCCTGCAGACGACATTCGGTGTATCGCATGGCCGCCGGCGGGTCGTTGTCGATGGAGCCGAAGTTGCCGTGGCCGTTGATCAGCGGCGACCGCATGGAAAAGTCCTGGGCCATGCGCACCAGGGCATCGTAAACGGCGGTGTCGCCGTGGGGGTGATACTTACCGAGCACTTCCCCCACCACCCGGGCACACTTCCGGAAGGGCCGGTCGGCGGTCAACCCAAGTTCGTGCATGGCGTAGAGAATGCGACGATGCACCGGCTTGAGCCCGTCCCTGGCGTCTGGCAACGCTCTCCCGACGATGACGCTCATGGCGTACTCTAGGTAAGAGCGAGACATTTCGTTGCGCAAATCGGTCGGGACGATACGCTCTTCTGGGGTTGCCATAGGCGAAAAAACTCCGAATTTCCGAATAACAAAGCGCTAATCAGACGGTCAGGCCGAACGGTGCTGAGTAGCGCTCAAATTGCTTTAGTTTTCTTAGCTAACGCAGTAATTATTCTATCACAAATCCTATGGTTTCAGGCATTTGGAGCTATGGTAAGGATAGAGGTGAAACGCGGAAATCTGAGATGATTTCGTCCTGATTTTCAACTCCTCAAATTTTCGTTTTGCAGCCCACCGAGTTCGCCGTGCACCACGACTTTGCCCTCCCTGATTTAGCCCTGATTTATTCTCCAGAATTCTTAACCCACGACACGGGCAGTTTTCACCCTGAAAATTCCGGTCGGCTGACGGCAACTCTGGAGGCGCTGAAGACTGCCACCTGGGCTAACCACCTCGACTGGCGCGAGCCCACCCCGGTTGACCAGCGAGATGTGGATGGCTGGATTAACCGGCTGCACAACCCCCGCTACGTTCAGGCGGTGAAGGAAATTGCGGCGGGCGGGGGCGGCCACATCGACGGCGATACGGTGGTATCTCCCCGCAGTTACGATGTCGGTCGTCTGGCGGTGAGCGCCTGGCTGGATGGGGTGGACTACGTGCTCACCAGTCACCATTCCGCTTTCGTGCTGAGCCGACCACCGGGGCACCATGCGGTGCGCGATCGCGGCATGGGCTTCTGCCTCTTCTCTAACGCCGCCATTGCCGCCCACTACGCCCTGGAGCAACCGAACGTAAACCGCGTCGCCATCCTCGACTGGGATGTCCACCACGGCAACGGTACCCAGGCACTGACGGAGGATAATCCCCACATTGCCTACTGCTCCCTGCACCAGTTCCCGGCCTACCCCGGCACCGGGCGCGAGACGGAAACCGGGATGCACCACAACGTGCTGAATGTGCCCATGGCACCGGGCAGCGTCAGCAGCGACTACCAGACCCGGTTCAAGCAGGATGTGATTCCGTTTTTGAAGAATTTTGGGCCAGACCTGCTGATCATCAGCGCCGGATACGATGCTAACAAGGCAGACCCCTTAGCCAGCATTTGTTTGCAACCGACAGACTACGGCTGGTTTACCCGCGAATGCATGACCGTAACGCCGAATATTTTGTTTGGTCTGGAAGGGGGCTATGACTACAAGGCGCTGAGCCAATCGGTGCTGGAGACGATTCAGGCGAGGTTGGAGGATTAGATATTGCTGAGTTTACCCACCCCGCCCTATCGGTCACCCCTCCGAGGAGGGAAACTTGGTCGCAAAATCCCCTCTTGGGAGGGGTAGGGGTAGGTTGCACTTGGCAAATTGCAAGTTGCGTTCTGGAGGAGCTAACCCACCCCGCCCTACGGGCACCCCTCCGAGGAGGGGAAGGTGGTCGCAAAATCCCCTCTTGGGAGGGGTAGGGGTGGGTTGCACTGGGCAAATTGCAAGTTGCGTTCTGGAGGAGCTAACCCACCCCGCCCTACGGGCACCCCTCCGAGGAGGGGAAGGTGGTCGCAAAATCCCCTCTTGGGAGGGGTAGGGGTGGGTTGCACTGGGCAAATTGCAAGTTGCGTTCTGGAGGAGCTAACCCACCCCGCCCTACGGGCACCCCTCCGAGGAGGGGAAGGTGGTAGGAACGTCCCCTCCTCGGAGGGGTAGGGGTGGGTTTATTCGAGGGTTGGGCAATGAGAAAACTTGCTGCATTGACCAGCTTTCCTGGCTTAGCCATGGGAATCCTCAGAATAGAGGAACTGGCTTAAAGCATCTGATGCGTGAAGAATTACTGCCGTACAACCCAAAACTGAAAGCAATTGCCCGTTATCTCCGACAAAATATGACGGAAACAGAGATTATGCTCTGGCAGCGCCTTAAAAGGAAGCAAGTTCAAGGTTACGACTTTGACAGGCAAAAGCCCATTGATGAGTACATCGTCGATTTTTACTGTAAAAAGCTGAAGTTAGCGATTGAGATCGATGGCACATCCCACGATAGCGAAGAAGCTCAAGAACAAGACCAGTACCGACAGGCTCGTTTGGAAGCGATAGGAGTCAGATTTCTCCGTTTTCGGGATGAGGATGTTCGTCTTCGACTTGATGAGGTTGTGCGGACTATTGAATGTTGGATGCTAAATCCTCCACCGCCGAATGCTCACTCAATGAAGTAAGCGGATTAGAATCCCCTCTTGGGAGGGGCAGGGGTGGGTTGAACTGGGCAAAGCGTAAGTTTCGCTCTGGAAAAGCTGACCCACCCCGCCCTATCGGGCACCCCTCCGAGGAGGGGACAGCGGCAGTGCGATTCTGCTCAGTCAGGGGCGGGCGGTGCCTTCTTGAAAGAATTTCATCCCAGCAGCAAAGTCGGTTTCCGCGATTAATACGCTGCGTTGTAGCAGCTCTACATCCAAATCTTCTAGCCCTGGTAATTCACTCTGAGAGATCGCGACATAGCCTTCGGGACGCAAATGGTACAGCCAGAGGACACCGTCCTCCCAGAACCATACTTCTGGCACTCCTAAAGCTTGATATTTTGGCAGTTTGCTGAGGCCACTGCTGGTGTAAACCACCTCAATGGATAAATCTGGAATGACCTTTGGCCGATCCAGGCAAAAGGACTTGTCGGCCTGGGTAGAAGCTTCGCCTTCCTTCTCTTGCGTCATAGAGCCCGATGGATGAAATCGCAAACCTTGAGCTAACAAAAAAGTTGTGACCAGGTAGCCAATAATTTCGGCAAAGTTTTCGTGCTTAAAGCCTGGCACGAGAATCTCGATCTCACCCGCAAAAAATGACAGTTTTACTCCAGGGGCATTTTGAGTGGCTTGCTGAATCAGCCGAAATTGCTCCCAGGTGCCGTTGAAGGCTACTCTCTGGTCGGCGTTATCTCTGGTTAGAACCTGTGCCATCAAGATTGTCCTTGGCTGTATTCAGGATTTTAACAGTCGGTACGGGTTAACCGAAAACAGCACTTGATGGTTTTGGAGGCTGTGGATTTGAGGTGAACTGCCCTACCACGAGGGGACTAAAGCTATAGGTCAGCTTCGAAAATTTGATCTGTAGTTAGAACGAGTCGAGGGAATTCGCGGGATGCGATCGCATCCCCTCGACCAAATACGCCAACTTCCTCGTATGCTTTGCCCTGCAACGTCAGCACCTGAATAGTTTGGGCCTTGGGCTCTATCAACCAGTATTCGGAAACACCTACAACCGCATACTGGTTCCGTTTGCGGATCACATCCCGTTCTCGGTTAGATTTGCCGGGGCTGATGACTTCTGCAATCAGCCGGGGCGGCGGCATGTCGAGAGTAATGGTGAGGCGTCGCTGGGTCATGGCCAGGTGTTCTTCCCGCAAAACCACCAGGTCGGGATAACGATTCGCAGCATCTCCGGGATGGAGCACAGGAACTTGCAGCTCCAGAGAGTGAATTTTGATCAGACGTAGGGGAGCAACCTTCGCGGCGACTAGCAAGAATTGCAGATGGTTAGCAATCCAGTTATTGGGTTCTGATTCAGGCGGCAATTCCACTAACTCTCCATCGATTAGCAAATATCGGCCTTCCAGCGGAGTTTTGTCGCTGTAGGAGAGGTATTCCTCGAAATTGCTGAACCTGACTCTGGCCTGGGTCATGGGGCTTACCCCGCAGATGTTGCTTTAATTCTAATCTGACAAAATAGGGGCTTCTCGCACAAATACCAGCCCCTGCTACGCTTACCGCTTTTTACTAGACTTCTTTTTCTTGCTACCGTTTGCGCCGGAGTCATCCATACTACCAAACCCCTTGGTTTTAGGTTGCTTTTTGGGTTTAGACTTCTTGCTTTTGCCAGCCAGTGGAGGGAAACCGCTGGATGATAGACGATCCAGGTTTTGCCCAATTTGCTCAAAGGGGGAATTCTCGTCTCGGTTGCCCAACAGTTGTTGGGTGGCATAGGCCATATGAAATGCATTCAGCCCTTCCTGGGTGGTCATGTCAAACCCGGCCTGCATACCGCCCATCATGAAGCTTTTGGCCATCCCGGCGCGGTTCGGGTCTACCATCCACTGGGGGAACTGGTCTTTGATGCTGTCCAGGTAGGCAATGATGGAGTCTGCGTTCTTCAGTTCGTATTCCCGCTTCAACCAGGACCAGAAGGCGATCAGTTCATCCCCAGCATCGTCCGCCTCGGAGGAATTCATCAGGGTGATTTTGCGGGGCAAAAGAGAACCCATTACCAGATCCACATTTGCCTCAGTCATTTTTGGCAGAGTGAATCCCTCGTAGTTGTAGCTGAAGTCGATAAATGACCTGATCCAGCCGCCAAAGTCGGGATGCTCTTCGCTGTAGGCCTGACCTTCGGGAGAATCTGCAAATGCCTGAATGGCATCCTGGATATAGTCGTCTACCAGCTCATTAGAGTCATCAAAGTCCAGGTTGTCGAGTTGGTGTAGGTCAAAGGTCATCTTCAGGTCTCCTTGGTCTTTCTTGCTGTGAGCAAAAGGCTCTTCTGTGGGTTACGGCCAGGGCGTGATTGGTCGAAGTTTAGCAAAGTCCCGAGAGGGCCTAACCCACGCTACAGCTTCTTCAGTTTTTCTCTCTGTAAGCGAAATGCTCTTCTGTGGGTTACGGCCAGGGCATAATTGGTCGGATTTTAGCAAAGACTGAGGAAGGCCTAACCCACGCTACAGTTTCTTCCAGATTTTTTGAATTTTGAATTTTTCATTTTGCATTCCCTCACCTACCCCACCCACACCACCTACTTCACCCACTTCCTCCCTCGCTCCCTCGCTCTCTTTCTCCCTCGCTCCCTTCCCCTACAACGTATAAGCAAATCCATCCACCAACATCCCCGGCACTGTTTTGCCGCCGAGGTCTCGGAAGCCATAGCTGCCCACTTCAGGAATAATGGCGGTTTCCTGGGTCAAATCTATCAGGTTGCTGCCCCAGAAGTTGTAGAGGCTTTCGTCAAATCGCAGGTTTTCGATGGGGGCGACGATGCGGCCCTGCTCCACCCAGAAGCAGGCGTAGCGGGTCATGCCGGTGATGCGACCGTTGGGGCGGTCGCTCCAGTTGAGGTAGTGGAGGTTGGAGACGTAAAGTCCGGTGTCGAGGGCTTTCAGGACATCGTCATTAGGGAGTTGGCCGGGGGAGAGGAGGGGCGATCGCAAAAATTCCCCCGCTTCAGCAGAGGTGGACTCGATGCCATATTCCTTCGCCGTCCGCACGCTGACCAGGGTGTTGACCAGTTCCCCAGACTGAATCAGCGGTAGGGTGCGGGGGGCAAGCTCACCAAACTGGTTGAACCGAGGCACCTGGCCCTGGGTAAAGTCTTCGGTGATGTTGACTTTCCCGGACAAAGTGCGCTCTCCCCGCCGCAGAGGGCCGAGGGCGCTTCCTCCCCGGCGGATGGAGGCTTCGCTAATGCCACCCCAGGACAGCATGGAAACCAGATCCGCCACAGCAGAGGGCGCGAGAAAAGTGCGGTACTGGCCCCGTTCCAGGGCTTTGCGGGGTTGCTCCATCTGGGCTAGCAGGCGCTTGGAGGTGGCGAGTTTGTCGCTGTAGGTGGCGGCATCCCACTCGCGACCGGCGTAGGTGCCCTTGACCGCCTGACCTGCTTCAGTGAAGAGGGAGTAGTCGAGGGTGAAGGTTTCTGTCTCGAACCAGTGGCGCTGTCCGGCAGAGTCGGCGTAAGCGCGGATGGAGGTACCCCCGGCGTAGAGTCCAGCGGCGTCTAAGCCCTCGAAACCGGGGAGCAGGGCGGGAACCACTTCATCGGGAGAGAGCAACTGGCCAGAATAAACATCTCGACTGGTGGCATCGCCAGAGGGCAGCACCAGGTAGGGATCTTCCGGCAGGTGGGGGAGTTCTTCCCGCAATTCGGTCAGGGCTTCCATGAGGGCAGGCCAGTCCACGGTTTTGTCCCCCGTAAAGGGGAGGGACTGGCTGGCGGTATGGTCCTTATCCATCAGAGTTAAGGCCAGGCTGCCGGAACGGACAGTACCCGTCTGGCGGGCTTTGGCCTGGTTAAAGCGGGTAAACTGGCTATCTTCAGCCACCAGGGTGAGCTTCACTTGCTCCGTATCCTGCACCTGGGGCAGCAGAGCGTCTACCAGTTGATTAAATGTGGCTTCCCAATTCAGCGCCATTAGCCTGCCCCCCCAAATACTTCAATGCCTTCAAAGGCGCAGACCGGTGCGCCGTGGCCGACGCGGATTACCTGGTTGGGTTCCCCTTTGCCGCAGTAGGGGGTGCCAAAGGCTTGCCACGACTGGCGGTTGCCCACTTTCACCAGGCTCTTCCAGAATTCGGGAGTAGTGGCCCGGTAGTTGGGATTCCGCAGAGTTTCCGCCAGCTCCCCATGGCGGATGCGTTTGGCATACTCGCAGCCGAACTGGAACTTGTACCGCTGGTCGTCAATGGACCAGGAGCGGTTGGCTTCCATGTAAACGCCATCTTCAATCCCGGCGATGATCTCCTCAACGGGAGTATCCCCCGGCTCCAGGTTAATGTTGGCCATGCGGTCGATGGGGGGGCGATCCCAGGAGGTGACTCGGGCGCAGGCCACGCCGGGAATGCCCAGCCGGGTCTGGCTTTCGTGGCTGCCCAGGCCCCGCTCTAACCGTCCGTTGCGAATCAGGAACTGCTTTTCGGCGATGGCTCCCGTATCGTCAAAGCCGTAGCTGGCGAATTGATGGCCGATGGTGGGGTCAAAGGTGACGTTCATCACGTCAGACCCGTACTGCAGCTGGCCGAAGTCTTCGGGCTTGACGAAGCTGCCGCCGGCATAGTTGCGCTCATCCCCCAGGATGCGATCTAACTCCAGGGGATGGCCAATGCTCTCGTGAATTTGCAGCATCATCTGGTCGGGGGCGAGGACCAGGGTGGTGGTCATTTCGGGGCATTCTTCGGCGGTAAGCAGTTCCACCGCCTGGCTACCCACCTGATGGACGGAATTCCAGAGGGCATCATCCTGGGCCATGTGCTCCCAACCGCCCTGGTAGCAGTGGGCACCGGGTCCGTTGCGGTGGCGGGTCTGAACGATAGGGCCATCCTGGGCCGTCGCGCCGAAATGGGTGGTCAGGAACGAGAACTGCTGGTGAACGTTAGAGCCGCTGCTGCTGACCAGCCATATGTCAATTTCCTGAGTGCCCACGCTGGCGTTGGTCTGCACAATTTTGTCGGAGACTTTGAGGCCCTCGCAGATACGGGCCAGCAGGTCGTTGATTTCCCCGGCAGCAAAGTGGTGGAAGGGCTGGATGACATTGGAGCGATACTGGCCCGTCACCTTAGGGCGAATGGCTGGAGTAAATGCGTGAATCTGCCAGGGAGAGGCCGCTTTGGCCTGGGCATAGGCGGCTTTTGCAGCTTCTCGCAACCCCTCGACCGAGAGCTGATTGGTGGCGGCATAGCCCAGGTGGCCATCCACCAGAACTTCGACCATGGCCCCCTGGTCTCGGGATTTTCCGTTGCGCTCGGGCTTGCCATCCCGCATAGAGCGGTAGGTCTCGACTTCTCGCAGGGCGCGAATGCCTACCCAGTCGGCGGGTAGGTCAATGGCGGCGAGGGCGTTTTGGAGGATTTGGGAGGGGTCTTTGACCGGTAGTTGCGTTGCAGTCACGGGGCTAAAAATTAACTTTTTCCGTATTGTAGCGGTCTTCTTTAGGGGGAAGCAGGGGAGCTGAGATGTCCTGTATGCCAGGCCCGGCTCGAAAACTGGAGCTTTCCTTTCAGCAAAATTCTATGTCTAGACCTGGATAAGGCCAGCGTAGGATGCGTTATCGATCCGCCAACTTTCGCAAAGCCCTACAAACTCTAAGTTTGGGTCATAACGCATTGCTTATGGTACTGGGTGCCTGATTTGACGCAAACGTTGCGTTCCGGCCAGAGCAGAGTAATTTGCCCTATTGCTCAGTAAACCTGAGGCCGGGACATTAAAGCCTACAGGTTCAGCAGACCTTCGGGAGGGTTAATCTCCACTCGTCCCTGCTCCAGGTCAACGGTAGGGACAATTTCATCCACAAAGGGAATGAATACTCGTTGGGGTTTGCTCTTCGGATCTTCCATGGCGAGAGTTACCTCTAACAAATCGTTACCCGCTTCGTAGATGTCAGTAACAACACCAATTTCGTCGCCGCTGGCCTGCAGAATCACCTTCAATCCCACCAGGTCAGCCACATAAAATTCCCCGTCTTCCAGGTCGGGGCGATCTGTGGCCGGCACCATCAGCAGATGATTTCGGATGCTTTCGGCCTGATCCCGATTTGTCACTCCTTCCAGCTGCACCAAATACAGCCCTTTGCCTGCGAGAAAGCGCCCTCTAAGTAGCTCAACGGGTTTGGGTGAGGAATCTTTTGGTCCCTGCAGCCAGCGTTTTCCCGGTTCCAAAAACCGTTCTGGAAAGTCACTGCTGGGGTAGACCCGCACTTCTCCCTTCAGCCCCTGGGGAGCGACAATGCGACCAACTTCTATCCAATCCGTTACGGTCTGAGGATTATCTTGCATCGTACCTTTACCCTAGACCGTCGCTGCCGCCGCTGTAGAGAGGAGGCTTTGCCCCTGGTACAGCTCCCGCACCAGTTCAGCCAGGTGCCCCATGGCCGCCGTAATCTCGTCATCGCTGGCAGTAAGGCTAATGCGGATGCACTGGCGGGTGTGCGCCCAATCTTCCCGAATGCCGGGGAAGAAGGCGTTGCCAGGGACGACAATCACATCCCGCTGCTTTAGCTGCTGGTACAGTTGCCAATCGGTGCAGGGCAGCTGGTCAAACCAGATCCAGGCGAAGATGGCTCCCTGGCCCAGGTGCAGGTACCACGGCACATCCTGGGGCATGGCGGCATCCAGGGCAGCTTCGAGCACCTGAAACTTGCCCTGGTAGTAAGAGCGAATCACCGTTTCTGAGATTCTCGCCAGTTCTCCCGAGGCAATGGCGCGGGCGGCGATGGCCTGACCGTAGCGGGAGGAATGAATGCACAGGTTGGTCTGGAAACATTCCAGGGCGTGAATGATCTCCGCGTCTCCGATGGCGATGCCCAGCCGTTCCCCCGGCAGTCCCGCCTTTGAAAGGCTCATGCAGTGAACGATATTGTCGCCAAAGATGGGCTCCATCTCAGTGAAGTTGAGGGCCGGGAAGGGTGGCGCATAGGCCGAATCTACGAACACCGGCACTCCATGGACGGCGGCGAGGCCGGCAATTTGCTGCACTTCTTCCCCGGTCAGGACGTTGCCGGTGGGGTTGCAGGGGCGAGAGAACAGCACCAGCCCCGTCTGGTCGGTCACCTCTAGCTGGTCGAAGTCGGGGCGGTACTTGAACCGGTGATTGGCCTGGTCCACATCCAGGGAAGGGCGATAGGCCTTAACCGCTTCCGGCGCGAGGGAAATGCCCCCATAGCCGGTGTAGTCGGGGCTGAGGGGCAGCACAATCTCCTTCATCTCACCGTTGGCCGCAAAGCCACCAAAAGTATTGGCCGCAAAGAAGTAGAGAGATTGGCTGCCGGGGGTAATAAGGATGTTGCGTTGGGTGAGCTGCAGCCCATAGCGCTGATTGAAATCGTTTATGACTGCTTCAATCAAGGGTTCATAGCCCTGGCTGGCACCGTAGCGGCAGACCACTTCGCTATATTCCGGGCTGTTCAGCAGGTCGTGGGTGCAGTCGCGCCAGAGCTGTTCGACCTCCGGCAGAATGACGGGGTTGCCCGCACTCAGGTTGATAAATTGCCGCCCCTGGCCCGACCTCAGCGTTTCGATAATGTCTTTCATGATGGCGCGAACGCCAGTCAGATGGGACATTTCTTCGCCAAACTGAGTAAGCTGAGGGGTCATAATTCTATGGAGAGAGGGTAGTCAAAATGGATTGCAGAGTAGACAGTTTACAAAGGAGATGAGTCCTCTGACGGGCTATCTATTTATTTGAAGCATCCAATCACTATAGCAAGGTAAGTATGAACCCACTGACTTTGGGATTTGTCGCCAGTCTGCTGGCGGGTCTGGGTACCGGGGTGGGTGCCCTGCCGGTGCTGCTGCCAATTAACCCCACCGAGCGACTGCAGGGGATTTTGCTTGGCATTGGGGGCGGCATTATGCTGGCGGCGACGTCCTTTTCCCTGATTCTGCCGGGTACAGAAGCTGCCGTTGAGGCCGGAAATTCACCTGCCGTTGCCGCCCTGATTATGGTGGCGGGGGTTCTCCTGGGGGGCGGATTTCTCTGGGTGGCCCACAATACCTTCCCCCACGAGCACTTCTTTAAAGGTAAGGAAGGCCCCTCAGCCGCTAACCTGAAACGCATCTGGCTGTTCGTGATTGCCATTACCCTGCACAATTTTCCCGAAGGGCTGGCGGTGGGAGTCGGCTTCGGCGGGGGAGAGCAGGCGGGTGCCCTGGCCCTGGCGGCGGGTATCGGTATCCAGAATCTTCCGGAAGGACTGGTGGTTGCGATCGCCCTCCGGGATATCAGCTATACCCCCCTCTACGCCCTGGGCATCTCTACCCTGACCGGACTGGTAGAACCCATCGGCGGATTCATTGGGGCCGGAGTTGTCAGCATTGCCCAACCCCTACTGCCCTGGGGCATGGGGTTTGCCGCCGGGGCCATGCTGTTCGTAATTGTGGATGACATCATTCCCGAAATTGACCAGAAGGCATTTGGTCAGCGGGGCACCCTCGGCGTGATGGCCGGGTTTGTGATCATGATGTTTTTGGATATTGCGCTGGGATAATACCAATTCTTCAAGACAAGGCTACAAACGTGTGAATGCTGTGATTCAGCATCCGTTGGATGGCTTCCGAAACGGTAGCAGCAGATCGAACAGTGATCACGGGAGAGGTCATGAACTCTGAGACTTTAATCATATGTAATCTTTAAATTAATTATTTAAACTTTGGAAGTAAAAAAATACTCGCTCTAGATGGGTATTTTACCCCAAATTTTTAGGGAAAAACCCTCCCTACCCAAGCGCTAAAATATAGATAAGCCCCCCAATTTCTGGCAGCTCAAAAGCCAAGTACATAAACCCTTGGGGTAGGAGGTCACTATGACCAATTCCCTTTCGATGCTGAAAACTCAAAATGGCACGGTGAATAGTCGGAATCTTTCATCGTTTTCCGGGTCTGATAGCTTGTTTCATGAAGAAAAAGACCTTGAAAAAGACCATGCTCGGCAGCGTAATTCCATGGTTCACCACCAGATCATTCCCCGTGGCATTACCAGCCCCAGGGTTCTCAATGCTCTGCTGAAGGTGCCTCGCCATCGCTTTGTTCAGGAGCAGGAAGTTCGTCTGGCCTATAAAGATGAAGCGTTGCCGATTGACCACAATCAAACTATTTCGCAACCATTTATTGTGGCCTTCATGACCAATGCTGCAGCTATACCCGCCAATGGTAAAGTGCTTGAAATTGGCACTGGCTCTGGCTATCAGACAGCAATTTTGGCCGAAATGGCCGAACAGGTTTATTCCGTTGAAATTGTTCCTGCTTTAGCTCAAAAGGCCGAAGAAAAGCTAACACAACTCGGGTATAAAAATATTCATGTGAAGCAGGGGAACGGCTATGAGGGATGGCCAGAAAATGCTCCCTATGATGCCATTGTGGTAACCGCCGCTCCTACACGAATTCCCTCAACTCTAGTGGACCAACTGGCCATGGGTGGCAAATTGGTGGTGCCGGTAGGCCATTCCAGCCAGACCATTCTGGTGATCACCAAGCACGTCACCGGCCTGTCAACGGAATATACCCTCCCCGTCAGATTCGTGCCGATGGTCGGTGACCATCCATAACGGACCATCCATAACGGACTATCCATAACGGACTATCCATAACGGACTATCCATAACTATGGAGTAAGCCATGAAAAACGCCTCCTCGATTGCTCCCAGAGGATGGCGGCATAACTTCGTCATTCTCGCCATCGCCTCGCTGATAGTGCTGGGCACCCTGTTTGGCCTCGCCCTACCCTGTGACGGCAAATCATCCCCCCTTGAGCCTGCGTCTAAAGAGGGGTTTCGATCCAGCCTGGCTAAGGTCAACCTGAAAGCCCAGCCCTCCGGGCATTTAGTGATGCAGGCTTCGGATCAGGTCGCTGATACAGTGGGCAATCCCTGGCAAATCACGGTTTACAAGTATCCCCAAAACCTTGACCCTCAACCCCTCATGCTGGGGCTGAAGGGAACTCGGCCCCACTCCATACCACCTGAAGTCCCTCTTCAAATCAGGCTCCACACTGGTCAAACGATTTCCGCCCCAGCTCACCCCCTACGGCCTTCCCTGGATTGGGCTGCCGACACGTTCGATGCCCAATACGACCTGAGCACCATCTGGCCAACCCTCGACCAATCTGAAGCCATTACCCTGCTTCTGGCCACCGAGACGAGCCAACCCATCCAAATTCCCATTCCCAACCGAGTTCTGCAGGAATGGCAGACCATTTCCTCCTGTCAGGCTCTACTATGCGCCTCTTCTTAGCACAAAGGTTCATAAATAAAGGTTTGCGGGTTGCAGAGTCTCTATGCCGATTAGCAGCGGAATGCTTTCCCGTGGGTTACGGCCAGCATTGAATCGGTCGGTTTCTTGCCGAGTTCAACTGCAGCCTAACCCACCCTACAGCTTCTTTTGTGTACCGGCAGCGGAATGCTTTCCCGTGGGTTACGGCCAGCATTGAATCGGTCGATGTTTTGCGGAGTTCAGCTGCAGCCTAACCCACCCTACAGCTTCTTCCTCACCACCCCACCACCCCACCACCCCACCCACCTCACCCCCCTCACCTACCTCACCCCCCTCACCCACCTCACCCCCCTCACCCACCTCACCCACCTCACCCACCTCACCCACCTCACCCATCCACCCTCCCACCCATCCACCCCTTCCCCCCCAACCCCTTCTGCGCCAAGATAAGAAAGATGAGACGGAAACCAAAATGCCAGGGGTCTACTACACCGGATGCGCTGTATGGGCGTTTAAGGGATGGCTGGGGGATTTCTATCCCACCGGTAGCAAAGCGGGGGATTTTTTACGGCTGTATTGCGATCGCATGACCGCTGTTGAAGGCAACACCACCTTCTACTCCATGCCCAACGCCGAAACCATTCAGCGCTGGGCCGACACCATGCCCTCCAGCTTTCGGTTTTGCCCCAAGCTGCCCCGAGCCTACTCCCACCAGGGCAAACTGGTGCCCTTTGTGGAAGCCTCCCACCGTTTTCTACAAACCCTGGACCCCCTGGGCCAACGCCTGGGACCGCTCTTCATCCAATTGCCCCCGGGCTACAGCTCTGCCCTATTCTCGGATCTGCGAGAATTTCTGGCCCGGTGGCCCCGCCAGCGCTGCCCCATTGCCGTCGAAGTCCGCCATCTGGACTGGTTCCAGGAGCCCCACACCAACCGCCTGAACCAGATGCTGGAAGCCATGGGCGTTGGTCGCGTGCTGCTAGACACCCGCCCCATTTACGACTGCATCAACACCCCCGACGACGATCCCCAAATTGGCTCAGAACGCAAAAAGCCCAAAGTTCCCCTCCAGCCCGTCGTCACCGCCCCATTCACCATCGTTCGCTACATCAGCCATCCCCAACTGCGGGTCAACCAACCCTACTTTGATGAATGGGTGCCCCGCCTCAAGCAGTGGCTGCAAAACGACACCGACGTCTACTTTTTTGCTCACTGCCCCCAAGAAGAAAAATCCCCCGCCATTGCCCGCGAAGTGTATCACCAGCTTCAGCAGGCTGGAACAGATTTACCCGAAATGCCCTGGGATTTAGCGGCTCAGCAAGAGGAAGATGCTTCTCAGTTGAGTCTGTTTTGAAGTAAGGGAGTGAGGGGTGGTCGGTATAGGGTATCAGGTGTCAAGTGCCAGATATAAGGTTTTAAGCACTAAGTTCTTCCAATCACTTCAGAACCAAAACTACGACCCCACCTACCTCACCTACCCCACCTACCTCACCTACCCCACCTACCCCACCTACCCCCCCCCCCCCACCCCCCCCCCCCCACCCCCCCCCCCCCCCCACCCCCCCCCCCCCCCCCCCCCCCCCCCCCGTGGCACCCTGGGTAAGTACCTTTCCACCATCAGCCGCTATGGTCCCTGTATCGACCAGTCGTCATGGACAGACGGCTTTGCTGTCCAGTGATTTGTTGAACTTCTATCGCCGTATTGCCGCTAGTCCGTTAACGGTTGTCGATGTTGAAACCAGTGGCTCACGGCCTCCTAAAGCGCGGGTAATAGAGGTGGCAGTGGTGCAGGGTTCTCTGAAGGATGAAATCACTTATGAAACCAGCTTCTTAATCAATGCGCAGGTGCCGGTGCCCCGTAACATTACTCGTCTGACGGGGATCACGACCGATATGGTGCAGCAGGGGCAACCGGCAGAAATGGTCTGGGATACCGTGCTGCCCTACCTGCGCCAGGGGATTTTGACCGGCCATAACCTGGCTTTTGACTATGGCTTTTTGCAGTCAGAGTATCGCCAGCTGGGCAAAAGCTTTAGACGGCAAGAGTCGCACCGTTTTTGTACGGTGCTGCTATCGCGGTTTTTGCTGGCTGATTTACCGTCTCGCAGTTTGCCGCAGCTTGTGAAGCATTTTCAGTTTGATGTCGGCCCTTCCCATCGCGCCCTGGCGGATACAAAAGCCTGCTGGCTGTTGGCAAAGCTGCTGCTAAGCCGCCTGCAAAATATAGACGATGAAACTCTTTTGCAGCAGTTTCGTTACCAGTGGATACCATTGCGAGACGCCGCCAAAATCTTTTCCTGCACCCGCCAAGAACTGCAGGAACAATTAGATGCCCGTCAGTGCGATCGCCGAACTTCTCGCCGTAGTAATCGTCATCTCTATCGTCGTGGGGATGTCGAAAACCTGTTTCAAGAGCTATATCCTCAACAGTTGTCATTGAACCTGTACTAGCGGTCTGGTTACTTGCTTGCTTGCTGAGCTGCTGCTCCCGAAAAGACCTCAGGTAATCTCAGAAAAAGAATTTACCGAATATTGCACATTTGCTGTAGGGGCGAAACATCTGGGATGAAGTGGCCGTAATTGTTCAAAGAGTTTTCGTTCAGGTGCTTGCCCCTCCGGCTGGTGCTTTTTTACTTAAAAACCTCCTCCATGTGGGCCAGTAACCCAAAAAGCAGATGCATACCACCTGCTGAAATTCTTGACTTTGACACGACGAACTTCAGTGAAAGAAAGTTAAGCTTTAGGAGTATCTATGGGCCTGATGTAACTTTCTTAACAGAGCAAGGCTAAGTTAAGATTATGGGACTAAGATGATTTTCTTACCCCAAATCTTTATGTCTGTGCATTATTCTATAAAACTAATTGTCTTTGCGGGAGGTTAAGCATGGATCCAGACAAGATGAAGCTTTTATATCCCCGTTCTCGGTATTACGGCCAATTTAGCCCGGCCACTCTGATGTTTAATGATAATCTGCAGCAGTTTGCCCATCAGGTTGGTTACATCAGCGGCTTACATACCGGCGGCAAGCTATCTGATGCTGAGGCGATTCAAAAAATAGATCAGCTCTGGCAGGCCCTCAACCGCAGCAAGGAGCAACTCGGGCTTGACGCATAAGGAATACGCACCTATGAAGGATGGAGATATTGTTCGTCTCAAACAACCGTTTAAGCCAGCAGGTAGTGACTCTAAAATCTATTGCTACGGCATTATCGCTGGTATTGTCAACGATTCTCCCGAAACTCAAATTTTGATTCGGCTGTACGACTTCGAAATGGCAAACGTTTATAGAGATTGCTACGACGCCGAAGCTATTTACAGCTTTCGCCCCGAAGAAATCGAATGCTGTATTTCCCTTTAGTAGGGGCGAAGCATCTGGGAAGAAATTGATGCGACTCTTCCACAAGTTTTCATCCAGATGCTTCGCCCCTACCCTGAATTCATGCACTCGACAGCCTTGACACAGCCTGCCCCCCAAGGCGTTGATGGGTATCGGCCAATAAATCAGGAATGATGTCTGCGTAGGGGCTATTCTGCAAACAGTGGGAGAAATCAACCCGTTCCACATTCTCAGCCTTTTGCCCAGGAAACCAGTGTCCGCCGTTGCCCAGCAGGTTGTAGCGGGCTTTGGCATACTCTTCCATGTCAAAGGCCAGCAGCAAATTGCGCAGCCATAGAATCACCGGAATGTTGATATTGCCAGGCGTTTCTTCTGGGGTGGGCAGACCCTGCTTCCAGGTGCGCAGCCAGGTTTCTCCCAGGGTAGCGGTCGCCTGCTGCCGGAGGCGATCTAACACCGGCTTAATGACTTCATCGGCCTGATCAAGGAAGGGGAGCGCTTTCAGGTGTTCGTCAAAATCTGAAGGGCGAGCCGCCCCAACGCTGAGGGTGTGAACCTGAGCATTCCGCAGGCAGAACAGGTTATTGAACACCATGGGGCTGAGGGGATGGCACAACTCTATCAGGCGCTCTGGCGGATTGTATAAATGTCCTCCCTTATCGGACGGGCTAATGATGAACACCCCCATGTCGTGGCGCTGGGCATCGAGAATGGCAGGCCAGTTGTCCTGGTTGATGTAGTACCAGTGCAAATTGACGTAATCAAACTGGTCAGAGGCGATCGCATCCCGTATCACCTGGGTGGGCGCATGGGTCGAAAAGCCGATAAACCGCACCCGTCCTTGTTTTTGATACTCCCGCGCCACCTCCATGCAACCGCCGGGGCGCAGGGTATCTTCCAGCAGTGCGGGGGTGTTAATGCCGTGGATGCCCAATAGCTCAACGTGGTCGAGCTTTAGATTGTTGAGGGATTGCTCCAGGGTTTTGCGAAACTCGCGGGCATTCTTTTGGGGGGAGACTTTGGTTTGTACAATTATGCGATCGCGGGGCAGTTTTGGCAGAATTTGCCCCAGCTGAATTTCCGAAGTTCCATAGCCCCGCGCCGTCTCGATGTGGTTAATGCCCACCTCTAAAGCTCGGCGAATGGTGGCCTCCAGGTTTTCCTGATTTTTGCGGGGCACATCCCGCAAAGGCACATCCTTCCAGGAATGCTGATACCGCATGCCGCCGCAAGAAAACACCGGCATCTGAAGTTCGGTACGACCAAAGCGTCGATACTGCATAGAGACTTTAGTGTAAAACAAGCGCTTAGGAGATCTCTGAGAAAAAGGTTACCAACCGGAGGGGCGAAGCATCTGGCCACAAACTTTTGGCAAAGTTACGTTAGTTCCCTCCCAGATGCTTCGCCCTTACAGCGAATGCGCAATATTGGTAAATTCTTTTTCAGAGACTACCTTAGCATTAGCCGCCAGCAGGCAGACTACAGCTTGCGCACACTGGCCTGTCCATCCTTCACTTCGCCCACCAGCACCTCAGAAGCCACCCCCACAAACAGCCCATTGTCGAGCACGCCAGGGATGTTGTTGATGGTCTTCTCCAGACCAGCCGGGTCGTCGATAGCGTCAAACTTCACATCCAGAATCATGTTGCCCTGGTCGGTAATTACGGGGCCGTCTTTCTTAATGCCCATGCGAATTTCGGGCTTGCCCCCCAGGGATTCCAGCGCCTTGCTAACGGGGGTTACCGCCATGGGCAGCACTTCCACCGGCAGGGCAAAAGTAGACCCCAGCTGATCCACCAGCTTGGAGCTATCTACCACCACAATGAAGTACTTGGCCAGACCATCCACAATTTTTTCGCGGGTATGGGCCGCGCCGCCGCCCTTGATCAGATTGTGCTGGGGGTCAACCTCATCAGCTCCGTCAATGGCCAGGTCAATGCCGTCGATTTCATCCAGGGTGGTGAGGGGAATGCCGTGCTGCTTGGCCAGCACCGATGCCTGAAATGAGGTGGGCACTCCTTTTATATTGCTGATTTCTCCAGCCTTTAGCCGCTCGCCAATGAACTGAATGGCAAACGCCGTGGTGGAACCTGTTCCCAAGCCAACCACCGTGTTTGACTCAACCCGAGCCGCCGCCTGCCGCCCGACTTCCTGCTTCATTAGCTTGACCGGATCCATTTCAGCAGCCATGTTGACTCTCCTTATCTATCTGTCATGCTCAGTCTCGGTTAATAGCATGACCTAAACTGGCGCGTCTGCATAGGGTTGTGGGGGGTGGAGGGTGGGGGAGTGGGAGGGTGGGTGAGGTGAGTGAGGTGGGTGGGTGGGTAGGTGGGTGGGGTGGAAGAAATTGTAGGGTGGGTTAGGCTGCAGCTGAACTCCGCAAAACATCGACCGATTCAATCCTGGCCGTAACCCACGGGAAAGCATTCCGCTGCTGATAGGAATAGGGACTCTACAATCATCGGGCCGAGAATGCACCCCGCACAGGTCTACCCCTCACCGCAACAGAAAAAACGCTACGATTATCCAAAACCACTCCCCATCCCCCCATCTCCCCCTCTCCCTATCCCCCCATCTCCCCTGCCCTCTCCAACTCCCCTCCCATGACCTCCCCAACCACCCTTCGCAGTCGTCCCAACGGGCTGAGCCAGGCCGGGCATCAGCGCATCTGGTACTGGCGGGGGTGGCGGGTGCGGTACTGGTTTGCAACCCCTCCAGAAGCGAATGCCAATGCAACCCCCATCGTCCTGATCCACGGCTTTGGGGCGAACTTGAATCAATGGCGGCATAATTTGCCGGAACTGAGCCAATCTGCCCCGGTATATGCCCTTGATTTGCTGGGCTTTGGCGATACCGAAAAAGCTGCGACCCTCTACGGTGCCGACCTCTGGGCCAGCCAGGTGGGAGATTTTATTCAGGCGGTGGTGGGGCAACCCGTAGTGCTGGTGGGGCACTCCCTGGGGGCGCTGGTGGCGCTAACCGTGAGCCATAGCCGCCCCACACTGGTTCACAAACTGGCGATGATTACTGTGCCTCTGCAGGCTTCCCGAGAAGACCTGGTAGCCGGTTGGGTCGATGTGCTGGCCCGACGGGTAGAAAGCATGGTGGCTAACCCGCTGCTGATTCGGCTGATTCTATCGATTTTTCGGCGTCCCGGTACGTTGCGGCGGGCATTGGGTGGCATTTATCTGGTGGCCGACCGGGTAGATGAAGAACTTGTAGAAACCTTTGCGGTGCCCCCCTGCGATCGCGGTGCCCCCCGCACCCTGTGCTATCTGGTGCGATCGCGCACCGAGCCAAACTTTAGCTCCTCTGTCAAAACCATGCTGGCAGAGCTTAACCTGCCCACGCTGCTAATTTGGGGCCAGCAAGACCGGGTAATCCCCGTCAACATGGCGAAGGATCTGGCTGCTCTAAGCCCCAACATTGAGCTCCAGACCCTGCCAGAGGTCGGTCACTGCCTCTACGACGAGCAACCGGAAGCCTTTAACCGCCTGCTGCTGGATTGGGTGCAGGCTGAGCCGCGACCAATTGATAGTTAAATCTGGTGCAGCTCGAAATATGTAGTTTTCTTTAAAGCAAAACTCTACTTCTAGATTTAGACAAGGTTTAGGATGCAGCAGTTTTCAATTTAGCGATGTCCAAACTTGACTGGCGGTTTATTAGCTTTAAAGATTCTAGAGATTCAAGCATATTTTAATACAAGCCAAACGAATTTTGCTGATAAGGTCATAATTATCAGAATTCGTTTATTCCGGGCTTGAACCGCAATCTACAAATCCCCCATAGAAGTAAGCTAACCGATAGTCTATATCGTGCGACTCATTATATGTAGTCATAATCTCTTTTCAGGAGACAGGGTCAAACAGAGTTTCCAGCATCCTCGCTGAGCCTGCAGATCGCCGGAACTGTGTAGTATTGACATTTCCCGAAGTTGTTGGCAGAATACTCTCAAATCTAGCCCTAATGGCCGATCCGCTATCCACCGTTGATTATCGAACAGTCAGCACAGTGTCTAGAACACTTTGGCCATGGATAATTTAGAAGAATCAAGTTTTTTTAGGTAGCTTTAGAATCCGTAATGGTTATAGATTTAGGACTGCTCACGAAACGTCTGCTGCTTCCAGTCGCGACAGTCGGGTCTCTCGGGCTGTTAGGCATGCAGGCGCAAGCCGCTACAATTTCAGACTCTGCTACGGTTCCTTTCACACTAACTGATTGGAATGATTCAGTGAATCTGGATCTGTTCGACGATGAGGGCGGCACTCGCACCCTTAACAGTGTGATTCTCAGGTTAAACACTCAACTGAGGGGCGATTACGAAATTGACGCTATATCTGACACACTCCTTAGGCGTCTCGAAATTGGTGCAACTGTAGAGGCAACTCCCGGAGTCGGTAGCACTTCTTTGTTTACATTTGCGAACGAAGTAATTCAGTCGCTTTCGGATTCTCCTATTAATATACCAGCAGGAGAATCTAGGACTTTTTCAATTACAGGTTCTGGAGGTGTTATTAGTATTTTTGATGAGCAGACTGTTACGACTAATCTGAATGACTTCATTGGTGTCGGTACCTTCTCGGTAGATCTAAATGCAGACAGTTCCTCGACCATCACTGTCGGGGGAGGTAATCAAGACCTTTTTCAATTCACCGATGCCGAATCTGAGGTAGTCGTTACTTACAACTTTGACGAGGCTCCCGCTATCCCAACCCCTGCCATGCTCCCTGGCTTAATTGGTATGGGCGTAGCCTTCTGGCGTAAGAAAGTTTCCGGCGACCAAGCTGAAGCTGAATCTGAGCAGGTTATCTCAGACTAAACCATTGATGCTAATCACATGTATCGCGTTTATAGAGCTTTAATCAATTCTTTTGATGATGCTGGAGCTTTGCTCAGCATCATTTTTGCTTTAAAATCCGCGCTACTTACTCTCTAGAGCACTGCTTCATCTTCAACAGCGTAGGTTGGATGGTGCGACAGCAGAGCCCAACAGAACCAGGTTATTGGCTAATGTTAGGTTTCACTGTGTTTCACCCAACCTATGAGGTATCAGACTCCTTCGCTTTTGGGGCAGGTAAATCATAGCGATGAGTTGGCCTCTCTTAAAAAGGAAGCATCTTATAGCTGCAGATGTGACCCATCCCGCCCTTTGGAAACCCCTCCGAGGAGGGGAGGTGGCTCAGTGTGTGGCTATCAAAAGCTATCTCGAAGCCAAGATGATCTCCGAAAAAGAGTTTACCGGATAATATGCATTCGCTGTAGGGGCGAAGCATCTGGGAGGACATTGACTGACTCTTCCCATAGTTTTTGGCCAGATGCTTCGCCCCTACGGTTGGTATTACTCCTCCGGCGGATACGGATGCACCTCAGCCCAGGGGTCTTCTACGTAGTAGCTGTGGTTCTCCTGCTTCTGCAGGTAGTTCGGCCCAATGGGCACCTTGCCCTGCCCACCGGGAATATCCAGAATATAAGACGGCTGACACAGCCCAGAGATCCGCCCCCGTAGCTCCCGCATAATGGCCTGCCCCTCTTGAATGGTGGTGCGAAAATGGCTGGTGCCCTTTGCCATATCGCCATGGTGCAGGTAATAGGGTTTAATCCGGTTTCTCACCATGGTTCTGAACAGCCTGGCCAGAATCTCCGGGTCATCGTTGATGCCCTTTAGCAAAACGGTCTGGCTCACCAGGGGAATGCCGTTGTCGGCCAGAGTGGCAATGGCCTTGCAGGCGGCTGGGCTGAACTCTTTAGGGTGGTTGGTGTGAATGGCCACATAAACCGGCTTACTCACCCTCAAAATTTTGGCCAGTTCCTCATCTACCCTGCCGGGGTCTACCACCGGCACGCGGGTATGAATGCGAATCACCTCCACATGGTCAATCTGGTCCAGGGCCTGAATCATGTGGTGTAGTTTCGCCTTCGGCAAAATCATCGGGTCGCCACCGGTTAAAATCACCTCCCAAATGTCTGTGTTGCCCCGAATGTAGTCCAGAGCCCCCTCTAGCTCCTGGGGAGAGAGGCCAATGCCGCCGTCGCCCACTACCTCTCGCCGAAAGCAAAACCGGCAATACACCGGGCACACATGCACCGGCTTGAGCAACACCCGGTCTGGATAGCGATGCACAATGCCCGTTACCGGCGTGTGGGGTAAGTCGCCAATGGGGTCGGCCAGTTCCTCAGGACGAATGTCTAGCTCTTTACCGTCAGGCACAAACTGCCGGGCAATGGGGTCGTTGGGGTCGTCGGGGTCGATTAGCCCCATCATGTCCTCGGTGATGGCCATTGAGAACTGCTCGGTCACCTTGGCAATCTCTGTGGCTCGCTCGGCGGTAACCAGGCCAGCTGCGTGTAGGGCCTGCCCTGAGCGAACTGTGCCGTGATCTCTGGAATTTGAAGATGTATTAGACATTTGAATTTGTTACAAACTTAGCTACGGGGAAGAAACTTGTACTGACTTAAGTCAATAAATCACCTGAAGAAGATGATTTACTGAACATTTGGCCTGGCTTTAAACCTCGTCCAACCTGGAACCCGGAGTTTTTCCTCACCCTAAATTCTTCTCCCAAGGGGAGAGGGACTTTGAAGGCTTCTCCAGCTCCCCACTCTTCGAGAAGCAAGCTACGCCCTTTGGGAGAGGGGCAGGGGGTGAAGGCAGAACTATGGTTCTCAACATAGACTTGGCCTTAATAAGAATTTTCCCAAAAACTAAGCAAAGCAACAGTTAGAGCCGAATGTTAACCCTAAAACAAATATGGGTATAGTAAAAAAAAGTTTTCACCTGACCTGGCCTTAAGCAGAAAAAAACTTAGATTAAACCTTGTCCAAATCCAGAAGTGGAGTTTTGCCTTAGAGAAAACTCCAGATTTTGAGCTGGACCTGGGTTATTTCCATTTAATAATAAAGATTTGATTTTATAACAATTCTTTTCTGTGGATTTAACCTGCTGGCAGAGAATTTTCAGATTTCACGGCAGATTTCGCAGGAATAAATACTCAGTTAAGCTCCCCCCTGGTCTCTTCATTTATTAAGCGGGGTAAAGACAGCAGCTTAACCGTCAGGAACTGGGGAACGCTGAACTCATCCAGTCCCCAACGTCAAATTCTCGCCTCGTCGCCCAGAGAATGACCATATTCCAGAGTTTCTTTAATATTCACAGGCTTTCCCGACGATTTAATATACGGTAACTGTCTGTTAACTACTCACACCGTTGAGATTGATCGTTTGTATTCACACAGAGGGCTGAATCAGTGTCCAAAGTCGTATCTATCCACTCCTACCGGGGAGGAACGGGCAAATCTAACACCACCGCCAACCTGGCGGCAACCCTGGCAAAGTACGGTAAACGGGTTGGTGTGGTTGACACCGACATTCAATCTCCCGGCATTCACGTGCTGTTTGGGTTCGATGGCAGTCAAATCAAAACAGCCCTGAATGACTACCTCTGGGGTCGCCGTTCCATTGACGAGGTTTCTTACGATGTCACCGAAACCCTGGGGCCTCTGGCCGACAACGGCGGCAAGGTGTTTTTAATTCCCAGCAGCACCCGCGCTGAAGATATTGCCCGGGTACTGCGAGAAGGGTATGACATTGAGTACCTCAGCGAAGGGCTGCAGGCGTTAGAAAAGTCTCTGAATCTGGACTACCTGCTGGTGGATACCCATCCTGGCCTGAATGAAGAAACCCTGCTGTCTATCTCCATTTCAGACGTCCTCATTCTCATCCTCCGGCCCGACTCCCAAGATTACCAGGGCACGGCAGTCACGGTAGATGTGTCGCGAAAGCTGCAGGTGCCCGCTCTGGCGATGGTGATCAACAAAGCCCCCCAGTCGTTTGACCTGAACGAACTCAAAAGCAAAATCGAGGCCACCTACAACGCCGATGTGGTGGGGGTGTTGCCCCACTCCGATGAAATGATGGTGCTGGCCAGTAGCGGGCTGTTTGTGGTGAATTATCCAGACCATCCCCTGAGTCAGATTTTTGACCAAATTGTGCAAAAAGCATTGTTTTAGGCCATTTCTGAAAAAGAAAGTAGGGGCGAAGCATCTGGCCAAAAATTATTGGAACAGTCCCGTCAATTTCCTTCCAGATGCTTCGCCCTGATAGCGAATGCTCAAGATTCGGTAAGTTCTTTTTCAGCGACCACCTTCGGGGCAAGACTAATGTTCTCAGTGGGGATCAGCCATCCATGGATACAGTAGCCGTCAGAACTCAAGTCCTGGAAGCTTGTGGTGCATCCCCCGCAGAGCAGGAAGAACTTTTGGCCTACAACCAGAACCTGTTCGACGGGGGGGCTACGCCCGTAGATGGGGGTCAGTTTACCCTGGTAGACGAACCCCACGTTGAGGTCTGGCGCAACTATCTGCACCTGGCCCGGCAGTTGGGGGTGTATCCTGCCCTGGCCCTGGCTCTGGTGCAGCTACAGTTCCCCATTCAGGCGGGGATCAGTACTACGGAAAACTATCGTCTGGCCACCCGCAAAGGGCAGCTTCCCCCCCCTGGGTTACGTTTTAGACGAACTCATTGCAGATTACTTCGGCATTCTGGCCGCCCAGGGCCGTTACCGGGCCGACTGGTTTCTGCGATTTGTGGGGCTAGAACAGTTCCCCCACTATCGCCCCAGGGGACGACTGCATCTGTATCTGGGCGAGCCCCCCCTCTCTGAAGGTGCTTTTAGGGTATTGCAAGCCCTGGTTAAAGCGGCGGCAGAAAACCTGGAGCGGTTTGATCAGGAGCATTTGGTACATTACCGCAGCATTTTGGGCAAAATTACAACATCACTGGCTTTAGTTTCCCTCACCCTCGAAGAACTCGCCTCTGACCAGGGGCCAACCCTACTGCAACAAGCCTTCGATCGTCACTACTTGCATCACTACTTGCAATTGAGTCCAGCGGCTGTGTGTTCATGAAGGCGTTGTAAAGACGCACAGCATTCTTTACCGCCATCCCCGTTTTAACCGTTAAACTCCTTAGACTAATGGCAGAACTACTTCTTGAATCATTACAGGATCAGGACATTGACTGGCTAGTGAAGGCCGGTCAACAGCACACCCTGGACCCAGATGTGGTAGTCATTCAACAGGGGGCTGCGGTAGATAGCTTGTATATCGTTCTCCATGGCCAGATGATCTCCGCCGTGGCCGACGATAAAGAAAGTGCCCTGGGTAGAGCGTTTTCTGCCATTGCTGGCAATGCCAACCTGGAACATGAGCTTTTTCCCCTGAAGGATGGCGACGTTTTTGGGGAAATGGCGGTGCTGCAAAAGCCCAAATCTCCCATGGCGGTGCGGGCGGTGAGGCCGACTACGGTGCTGATGGTGCCCCAGTCTAGGTTAGAAACCAAGCTGGCAGAAGATTTGGAATTTGCCTCCAGGTTTTACTGGGTAATGGCTACCCTGTTGCTCAATCGCTACGAACTACTGCTGGACAAATATGTCCATCGTCGGGGGCTGCAGCTGTCTCCCATCCAAGATGGTCCGGTGATTTTTGGGGAACTATTTGATAGCGATGTGGACTGGATGATTTCCCACGGTTCCATCATGCGGCTAGATTCGGGGGAACGGTTAATTCAGGCGGGCAGACCCGCCGATATGTTCTACATTGTGCTGCAGGGGCTTTTGTCCACCGCGATTACGGCGGGTAAGTCGTCTGCGCTGACCCAAATTTTTAGCCAAATTGCCGCCGATGGGCCGTCTAGCGAACCGGTGGGGCGAGAGGTGGCCCGGTCGTCTCGGGGGGAGGTGGCTGGCGAAACCACCCTGATCGACTCGCGATTGTCGAAATTTGCCGTCAGTGCGGTAGACCCTTCCATTGTGCTGGCCATTCCCCGGCGGGAACTCTCCATTAAACTGCAGCAGGACCCCGGCATGGCCACGCGGTTTTACCGGGTGCTGACCATTCTGCTATCGGAACGGCTCACCAGCCTGATTAACCGTCTCGGGTATAGCAAAAGCACCTACAAAGCCGGTCAATCTCTGGATGTAAACACCGTCTACGAAGATGAACTCGACCTTGACCTGATTGATAACCTGGCCCTGGGCGGGGCCCGTTTTGACTGGATGCTGAAGCGGTTAAAGGTTGAGAGTCTATGACCCAGTCGTCGAAAGAAAAGGGAAAGGACAAGATGGCAGCTAGCAACGGAAAAAGTAACGCCCAAAGTCTGTTCGGGGTGCATTAGATTCCGAGTGACAACCAGATTCGAAACTGGCTGGACGGCGTCGCGTCCGAGCAGATGTTTCCGGTGTTTGAGGAAATTCTGTAGGGGTTGGACGAGCAGGGGCAGTTGAATGGGTTCCGCTCGGTATTCGACACGCTGTTGGTGGCGATGGGACGTTCAATGACGTACCCCTCAGAGATGGAGAGGATGTCCTGTGGGTGAACTGGTATGAACTCACGGTAAGCTGTCGGGCGACAACCTGGAATACAATTTCGGTCATGGCCAGCAGCATCTCGCCTCAGGGCTCGCCACCCTCAACATCTTGTCTTTCCTCTTCCATACCGTGCTGGATTGGCTCGACCAGAAGTACAGATTGTTGCGAGGGCATCTGCCCACCCGCAAGACCTTCTTTGAGGATTTGCGGGCCTTAACCCGCTACCTGTATTTCGACAGTTGGGATTATCTGCTCACCTTCATGCTCCAGGAACTTGAACTAGCGATCCCGCCCAATAGCAGTTGAATTTTTAAATGGAGAATTGCCGTCAGCATCAGCAAAATCTGTAATTCTTGATTGCAAAACTTTACAATAGGCGGAGATTGTGACGTAAGGTTACCCATTCACCGCCATGACCACCGCTGCACTCAGCTGGGCTGATCTGGAAGCCCGTTCCGACTTTACCCGCGACACCGTCAACGGCCCCACCAACGCCCAGGCGACCCTGCGTCTGTTTGGCCAGAGCGAGGCGGACGTGCGGGTTACCCTGTACCGCGATAACCACGCCTGGTGCCCTTACTGTCAAAAGGTGTGGCTGTGGCTGGAAGAGAAGCGCATTCCCTACCGGATTAAAAAAGTCACCATGTTTTGCTACGGGGAAAAGGAGCGCTGGTACAAGGAAAAAGTTCCCTCCGGCATGCTGCCCGCCCTGGATCTGGATGGGCGACTGGTGACCGAAAGCGACGACATTTTGCTCACCCTGGAAAGTGCCTTTGGTCCTCTAAATCAGGCTATGGAAGATCCCCAGGTACTGCCCCTGCGACAGCTAGAAAGGCTGCTGTTTCGGGCCTGGTGTATGTGGTTGTGCTATCCCAACCGCTGGGGACAGGACCGTAAAGCGGGAGAGCAATTTAAGCAGGTGGTAGCCAAGACGGAAGCGGCCCTATCCAGCACCCCTGGACCTTATTTTTTGGAGGAATTCGGCACCGCTGACGTGGTGTTTACCCCCTACGTGGAGCGCATGAACGCCAGTTTGTTTTACTACAAGGGGTATTCCCTGCGGGAAGAAAGCCCCCAGTGGTCGGCCTGGTTTGATGCCATGGAAAGTCGCCCTACCTACCGGGGTACCCAGAGCGACTTTCATACCCATGTGCACGACCTGCCTCCCCAGATGGGCGGCTGCTTTTCTAACGATACCCCCGAGGCGCGAGCTCACCAGAACCGGGTAGATCATGGCCCCTGGTTTGGCCTGCCGGATGTGGCCTATCCTGAACCGGAGACCTCTCGCCAGGAGGCACTGCAGCGGGTCCTGAAGCATCGGGCCAACATTATTCGGGTGAACCCGGCTGAGGATGCGGTGTTTGACGAAGCCCTGCGCTGCGCCCTCACCCACCTGGTTACCGGAGAACTCTGTCAGCCTCCCCAGGGGAGTGACGCGGCGCTGCGGTATTTGCGCGATCGCATCAACGTTCCCCGCGATATGTCAATCTATGCCGCCAAGCACCTGAGAACATCCCTGGAAGCCACCGCCGCCCTGGACGGCAACCGCCAGGGACCAGACATTCCCCTGCGCCATCGCCGAGACCAGGACCCCACGAATTTTGCCGCCTGAGGCAAGGGGAGGGACCGGGTGCCTGATAGTATTCCAGGTGAAGCTGTTTGAGCCGGTGTCAAGCTGCGGCTGGGTCATGGGTAGAGCTGGGCCATGGCCAAGATAGGCGATAACATATGATTCAGGTCGTGGGCCATGTCGCCGGTTAGGGTGCCCGGGGCCTCTAGCCGTTGGGCCGGATAAAACTGCTGCTCAAGCTTTTTCTTTTCAGTAATATCGTAAGTTATAGCCCTTATGCATCGGCTTCAATGCCCCTTTTCGACGTTAGTTACTAAATCTGGGGAGCAAGCCGTGCCTGGCTTTTCTCGCAAAAGGGAGAGATGACGACCGGGCAAAAAGTGCGCGATTGCAGAAAACTCAGCCTCTCGTACGGTGCCATCAGGACGATGAATACGAAATGACCTCGCCATGCGGTCAGCCTCTAAGAACTCTCGCCATAGCTGCTTGACATCAATATTGGGGTCGGCAAAATCGGCAATAGAAGCCTGCAAAAGATCGCGTTTGGCCATGCCAAAGAGCTGGCAGGCGGCGGGGTTGGCATCTAAATAATGGCCTTCATCGTCGGCTATTAAGATGGCGTCTGGGGTATTGTCGAACAGCGCCTGCCAGTGCTGCTCCCGTTGACGCAGCTGGCGATTTGTTGCCGCCAGAGAGGCCGTGCGTTTGGCGATCTGTAGCTCCAGGTTTTGATTCAGCTTCTGCAGGTGCTGGCGTTCTTCTGCCAGTTTTCGCTGGGTTTCTGCCAGGGTCTTATTGTTGTGGCGCAGTTCACTTTCTGTTGACTGAATGCGCTCAAGGGCTCGCCGCAGGTCTTCGTTGACGGCCCGTAGTTCAGCCACCTGGGCCATGGATACACCGTTGCCATCCAGGTCAGCCACCGTTTCAGAATACATCGGGTTAAGCCGATAGCCGGTGCGATACACAGTGGTTATTAAATCTTTAGGGGCACCGGTCTCCTGGAGTTTGCGGCGTAGCTCTTTAATGTGCACCCGCACAGCTTCTTCGCCGGGGGTCTCGGCAGAATCCCAAACATTGTTCAAAATTGCCTGGGAACTAAAAACCTGTTTTGGATGGCGCAGAAACATCTCTAACATGCCGTACTGCTTGGGAGTCAGCACCAGTTGATGAGTACCGTACTGCCCCCGGCGGCTGCTGGGATCTATGGATAGCTTGCCCCAGGTCAAAATCGGTTGACTCTGAATTTGCCCCCGCCGTAATAAAGCCTGTACCCGGGCCATCAATTCTTCGGTATCGAACGGTTTGGCGACATAATCATCGGCTCCGGCATTGAGGGCTTCTGCCTTTTGCTTAGCCGCCGCTCCCTGGCCGGTAAGCAGCAAAATGGGCGTTTGCACCCCCTGCCGACGAAATTTTTGACATAAACTCAGGCCATCTAACCCCGGTAGAATGAGGTCTAACACCATCAGGTCGTAGTCAAAAGCTTCGACCAACCCCAGGGCAACCTCACTATCTGCAGCCAGGTCAACGGCGTAAGCATAGGTCGAAAATAGTCGTTTGAGGGCCTGCCCGTTAATGGGATCATCCTCTACCAGCAAAATTTTCATAATCCAAACTTGCGAATGACGATCGGGAACTCCTTAATCATTTATACAGAGGTGTAAATACTGACTCAGTAACTTTGAGAGAATTGTTGCAATGCGTTGTAGAAAGATACCGACACACCCAACCTGTTGACCTCACATCTTTTTTACAACTTTTTGGTAGGGGAAATCAGAGAGAGTTTTGCCATAGCTTCCGATATTCTCAAATCAAAACCCTGGCTTACATGGCCGTAGATTCCGGCATATTAGCGGTCGTAGAGAATACATCACCTCCTCAGTTGCAAAGGTGCAAATTAATTGCAAAGGTGCAAAACCGTATCCCTTGCAGCCACATCAAATAAATTAAACCAAGACCAGCTCGAAATCTGGAGTTTTCTCTAGGGCAAAACTCCACTTCTGGACTTGGACAAGGTCTAAATTTGCCAAAAAAAGCCCCTGGTCAGACCAAAAAGTACAGAAACCTTTCCTATAAAGATCTTATTATGGCTCCCAGGTGAAAGATTGGAATCGAAAAGAACAGCAAAATTTCCGAAACATAACTCAACCGTAAGCCTATATTGTTCAGCCAAATTAATATCCGCCACTAGTTTGGTAGACCTTAAATTTTGCCTATCAGCCTTAAATGGCTTAAGTGGAGAAAATCCAAAATCTACTACCAGGATAAAATCTCCCTCATCCGTTCAGGTTTCAGGTTCTGTGTCTCTTTATGTGCGGCCCTGTCAAGGTGTGATGAAAGTTCTCTAAGGGGGACCCTGGTACTACTCAACAGGGTAGATTTGCAGCTATTGATCAAGATTTATCCCGGTCATCGCCAATCAAAAGCTCCAGGGCTAAGCGGCACCTCTGGAGCTTTATACCAAGTCCAGCTGGAAATTTATAGCTTTCCCTGAGGCAAGCCTCCGCTTCTGGCTGGTTGACTGACACAACTTCTCAACCCAATCCCTGAAAGCCCACCCTCCGGGAAGCAAGCTGCACCCTCGCCCGCTCCCGAGGGGAGAGGGAACTGGACAGATTGATCGGCTCCCCACTCTTCGAGAAGCAAGCTACGCCCTCTGGGAGAGGGGGTGGGGGTGAGGGCGTACAACTGTTGTCAGTCAATGAGTCGCTTCTGGACTTGGACAAGATTTAGTTCAGCAGTTCACCGGTTTCCTGCAGTACGTGCAGCCGGTGGTAAATGCCGCCGTGGGCCAGCAGTTCGTCGTGGCTGCCCACCTCCACAATGCGACCGGCTTCCAGCACCACAATTTTGTCAGCCTCTCGCACGGTGCTGAGGCGGTGGGCAATAATCAGCGTGGTGCGGGTTCCCAAAATGGAGTGCATGGCCAGCTGAATCGATCGTTCCGACTCGTAGTCGAGGCTGGAGGTGGCCTCGTCAAACACCAGCACGTCGGGGTTCACCAGCAGGGCGCGGGCAATGCCCAACCGCTGCCGTTGCCCCCCCGAGAGGCGTACCCCCCGTTCCCCCACTACGGTGTAGTAGCCCTGGGGCATGCGGTGAATGAACTCATCTACCCGGGCAATGCGGCAGGCTGCGTGGACTTCCTCCAGGGTGGCGGCAGGGTTGCCGTAGGTGAGATTGTCCAGCAGGGTGCCGTTGAACACATCCACCTCCTGGTGCACAATGGCCAAGCGCTTGCGGTAACCGGTCACATCCAGGCGACGCAGGTCTTCTCCGTCAATCAGGATGCGCCCACTCTGGGGATCAAAGTAACGGAACAGCAGCTTCACCAGGGTAGATTTTCCAGACCCGGAACGCCCCACCAGGGCCACAGTCTGGCAGGGCTTAATCAGCAGGTTAATATCCTGCAGAATGGGTTTGCCCTGGTCGTAACCAAAGCTGACCTGGTCGAAATGCACCTTGCCGGTGAACTGGTAGGTGGGCAAACTTTCGGGCTTAGCGGTGAGGTTGACCACGTCAGTCCCCAGGGGCTCGGCCATAAACTCGTGGAACCGCAGCATGGAAGCAATGCGCCGGGCAAACATCTCCGCCAGGTTACTGATGGG